>Ga0131853_10010727_pt1 | contig 16755 bp, 12 predicted proteins | sample TergutLab28metaG_FD_92764 | JGI IMG/M metagenome (GOLD analysis project Ga0131853, IMG submission 92764) | Labiotermes labralis P1 segment gut microbial communities from Petit-Saut dam, French Guiana - Lab288 P1 (version 2) (version 2) | ecosystem: Host-associated > Arthropoda: Insects >...
GTGGCGGACGCTTGTGAGTACGGTAATGAACCTTCGGGTTCCATGAAATGCGGGGAATTTCTTGACTAGCTGCAAACCAGTTAGCTTCTCAAGAAGGACTCGGCACCATGGAGTAAGTATGGATGTGGCAACAGGTGCGATCTCTAAAGACTGTTGTATGTAGTGTTGGTAGAAAATACATGTCAGCTCTTTTTACCAACATAACCCAACATTTTATGACAATATGGAGAGCCGTAACACATGTTGGTTTTGCTTATGCAGATTGAACAATTGTTATATTTTACCAGTTTTAGTTGTGTCTGTACCTGATGACGGTCACAATAACAACCGAAACAAATAGGTGAATTGTAACGTGTGATAAGACATATTATGCCAGTGTGCATTTGCTAGTTTACCACATAAGTATAAATACTCCTTAATTCACGGTCATGGAACATTTAAATTTCATTATCTATATAATTTGATATACAAATTTTCCTTGCACATTATACACCTAAGAATACACCCATTTCCAACTAATTGCACACCTGTTGATTAATTATATATTATTGCTTCTCCGATATGTTTCTTCTAATAGTAGTAACCATCCTCAGGAAGACTGTTGGCACAAAGGAGCATTTGATGTTAAACCATATCGTCGTCGATTGTACATCTTCAGAGATACATTATGAAATAAAGTGGTTAAAAAGAATATTTGAATGTTGAAATGTTACTAAAATTAGGTTCAATTTTACAATGTCTGTGTTATTTTATGTTTACATAAGCTTACCAACGGATTTGCAATTGGTTGGAAATAAATATATTCTTATATCATCTAGATAAACTTCAAACTGCTGGTTACATACACATCCTACACACCAAATAGTATTCTGGTGACAAATTCCAGGAATATGAGATGGGTGGAAAATGTGATATGTATGGGAGACAGGAGAGATGCATACACGTTTTTGATGGGAATGCCGGAAGGAAATAGACTGCTTGGAAGACCTTGGTGTAGATGGTAGAATGGCGTTACGGTGGATCTTCAATAAGTGGAATGGGGAGGCAGGGATTGCATTGATTTGGGTCAGGCTAGGGACATGTGACTGGCTGTTGTGAATGCGGTAATGAACTTACGGATTTCATAAAATTTGAGAAATTTCCTGACCAGCGGAGGGCCCATCAGGTTTTCAAGAAGGACTGTCCTCCATGGAGTTAGTTAAGTACGCTTCGAATAGCGTTTATTGCCCCATATGATTGTTCCGGAAGGTATCTCTTCATTTAAGAGTGCTCCAGGGTCTCAGGACGCCATCTTCGTTATTTTTCATGTGTGTCAATTGATATGTGTCCTGTCAGACCCGTCCGCCCTTTTAGCCTTCACCAAATTACTGTTTTCGGCGCGCCCTTTCCTGTGGTTCGTATCTTTCCTCTTCACTTGCTTATCTGTGATTAGACAGAAAATGTCCTTGAACTAGGGTCACGACCCTAATGCCCAGCCTGCCTCCTCCACCTCAATTTTATGACCATACATCGTAAAATTCTCATTCGCCCAAAAATTACGAGCTTCGCTTGATTTTACGTGGCACCTTCTATTTATTTCCTAGTATCGATGGCAACATGATAATTGCCTCTTTTCCGGGACAAAGTGATATAAGGCGAATAATGAATATGGGAGATACTAAAAAGATGAATGTTCTTTCATTTTACTTTCGTCCATGACGTCTTTTCATAAATATGGTAAAGATTATTTTAGAATATCTTCATGATATTTTTATGCGACATAAACTGTTGCTTTAGCCATAACCGATTTTTATATCGGTCTCGTTTTGCTGTAAACCTGCTGTAATGATCAGAGACCTTCACGGAATAAGCTTCTTCACACAGCTTCCGGTTATAAAAGGCGTTTTCGGTGACGATGGGAAGGACAGGCTGTTCTGAAAAGTTCTGAAAAATTTATAGTGTTTAAGATTTTTATAAATTTTAATTTAAAATTCTTATTATTTGCAATGCACATATCCGTCTTTGTACACTAATGAAATTGACACTATTATAATACTGGGAATAATAGAAGGTTTGGACGATTGTCTTTTACAAATCTGCACTCTCTGATGATGGGCCAGTAAGGCTTGAAACATGTAGGACTTTGCGTATTAAAACATTATTGTAATTCTAACAAAGTGTGAGCGTTTGTTGGTAACATTCTAACAATAACAGATTGGCACTTATTTAACTAAGGTGACATGAGAATCCAGGAGACGGTGACTCTGAATTAAATTGGTGGTTAAATTTTTATTATTTCAATGACGTCATTTCCTAAGATAACTAAACTTTAAACTTTAAACTTTAATGGTTAAAGTATATTCGGCCAGGTTTGCAAATAAGTATTTACATTTTGTCCACGCAGTGTGCATGTGTCTAAATTACGACCATGTTAATAAAGTGCATTTACAGATCGATCTCTATAATTCATACAAATGTGTTCTCTGTGAGGTATGAACTGAATAAGCGTAATTTAATTTCACTTAAGAACTTTGCTAAGCTAAATTTCAAGGTGCACTTTGATTTACAAGTGTAAAGTTATTCTCAGGTATAAACCATGTTATTTGTACTCTAAATGCACTGAAAGGGTTTCGATTTCATGTAGTGTATTGGGTCTTATACAAAACAATTTTTTTCCAGTATCCTTATCTAATAACCTGAAAACCTACGTTACTTGAAAGCCAAATACTGTATTATGAATTACGCGTAAGAACACGCAAATTTACCTTATTTATATGCAAATATGCATTTAGTACCGCTGAATAACCCTCTCCGGCTTTCACTTTAAAATATCGGTTAATGATTCCAAGTAAAATTATCACTGTTTTTCCTTAAAACCAGAGGAATTCATTTTGTGGGCATAATGTATGACTTAAAATGTCGAACTTGGCTATGAGTGAAGAAACCTCTTGTCTCTGTAGGGTTAATTACGCAGTATAACATAATTTACTGTGCTGTTTTCTTTAATTGGAGAGGTATGGGAACCAACGACACTGACCTACGTTAAAGATTATCCAATCACCTGCACGAAGGGAACTAAAGAACACGCAGATATCTTTGTTAACGCAACCGATTTCCGTGCAGATATTCAGACCTCGAATATCCGTAATACGTAAGATGGATAAATCTCAAACCTACTTAGGTAAAGGGTTTGTAAGTAAAGGTATTAAGGCAGACTCTTCAAAGATTTCGTGTATATATATATATGTGTGTGTGTGTGTGTGTGTGTGTGTGTGTGTGTGTGTGTGTGGGCCGGGTATCTCAGTCGGTATAGCGAATGACTATGCGCTGGAGGGTCCGGGATCAAATCCCGGTGGGGACGAGGTTTCCCGCACGTTCAAACCGGCCCTGGGGCCCACCCAGCCTCCTGTAAAATGTGTGCCGGGTCTTTCTGGGGGTAAAGTGTGGCTGGGGTGTGCTGCTGACCACTCACCCCCTTCTAATGGCGCGGTCATGGAAGAGTAGAGCTATACCTCTACCCTCTGGCCACACCGGGCCTGTAAAGGGAACGCTTCATCTCATATATATATATATTCCTCTTTTAACTTGACTACTTGCACCAAAATTAAATTCCTGCACCACAGCAAATGCACAACTCAGTTGCAAATATGAACCCGTTTATGATGTTCACCAAAATCGTCGCTGGTTCGTGTTGGAATCGTAACAAACACGTAACACGTACGTGCAATGTGTGGACAAAATGACTTGTGCCTTTTAATGTTTACGTTTCCGATTGCTAATGTTTTGTGAGCCATTTCCAGCGGCCGCGCTGTCTACAGCATGGATTTGCAACCGCTCCTTTGCTGATACTGTGGTTTCGAATCCCGCCGGGGTAAATGGATGTCTGCCTGTTGTGAGTGTTATGTGTTGTCAGGTAGTGGTCATGGCGACGAGCCTATCGTTCGTCCTGTGGATTCCTATCAACTGTGGTGCGTCGTTGTGTGTGATCTACAGACCTCAAATATGAGGAGGTCATGGCCCCCATTGGGCACACGGCACCACAGGAAAAAATACAATTTTATGAAGAACGCAACTCAAAGTACTACTTTTTAAACAAGTTATTTGTAGATTCCTCAAATTAATATTGACGGTGTTATTTCAAACATGGTTCTTGTATGTCAATAATGGCTACACATCAAATTCGAAGGAACAATGAACAAATAAATGTAAGAAAGAGTAAAGCTGTCTAAAATCAAGTTACAAACATTGCGACCCCCTGAATACCAAAGTTTTGAAGGGTTTTCAGTCACCTCTACTTAATGCCCCGGCTTGGCGGCAGAAAACTGTCACCAATTTGTGACACACAAAGGGATGTTAAGTGGAAAGGTTTTCGACTCTGATTAGGAAATGCAGACAGTGATATACGAGTGATCTAGCTATCATAAAAACACATTAATCTGAGGCTCCAATTTATGTAAAAGAGAAGAATGAGAATGTTACACTGTATGATAAATGACACGAGGTGCTGTTGAAGGTACAAAGTACACAGTCTGATTTATACTTCGCAATCTACAGTCAAATGAAAAATTAACATTTGCATGAAAGAGTCTAAACCCCTCAGAGAAGTGATTATGAAAATTCAAGTCTTTTGAGATTTTAACTCTCTGTCACTGGTTAAGTAATTACCGAATTATCGAACAATTACAGAACGTCTCGGAAGATCTAAACTTCCAAAAGTAAGCCTCTTAACAGGCAGTTTGTATTTGTGATCCTCCAAATATGAAGCAGAAGGGCAGAAATGTGGACCATCACCTAATTTCTTTCGACAATAACTATATAAAGTACATAGTACAAAATAAAATAAAGAAAATCTTATAGGTATCCATCCAGGACCAAAGTTAAAATTGTTCCATGCCGTAATTTTACTCTCACGTAAGCCTTCGTGCGTGGACGGACAGTATTGTGCTTTAAATATAAGGCACACTGATATCTATACTAACAGTTCATGTAACATTTATTATCTCTCTATTCAGCCCACACATTTATTTGTGTGTTTTACATGATTCTCCAAATAAACAGTAAACATTTCCCTAGTTTTAATGGAGAATAAGTGTGGTTTATGGGAAGTAAAACTGGAATTGTTGTTTATTGTCTTATTTAGATTAGCTTCATACTCGAAAACTTACCAATAAATTGGTCAAAATGTGAGAGGATGCGACCTTATTCTGCTTTAAGATTCTGAGCTGTCATGTGCCAAAACATGTTCAGTAACATCTCTTAAAGCGACACGAAAATATGTCTTTGGAATCAGTCTTGATCACCTAACACGGTAAATGCGAATCACGCATCGATATTTACTTTTAGCGAAGACAATGAAGCCCAAGTCTAACTGAAAACAGCGCCGTGGTGAGGGCTGGAAGCAGCTGCATGTCGGAAGACTTACCTTCTGTGTTTCAGTTCCCGTACACACAGCTGTACCCAGATCACGGCCAGAACACATTTCTTATAACATGATCTCTCTCAGTTCTAAGACCGCAATTTAGGACATGTCCCAAAGTAAGCCTTTCAGCCTTCATTAATCACCACCAACCCCTCGCCCAGCGTCTAACTGTCGTCGTGTTTGGCGTGATGTCTGTGTCGACGTAACGACATTAACTGATGCACCGGTAACGTAAGAGTTAAGCTCTTTCACTTCTCTTTTCTTACCTTCTTTTTGCCTTCCCGTATTAGGGAATCGGATGCCCATACGGGCATAAGTTTCTTTTGTCGGACGTCACTTCGACTCTCGTGTTACTTTCCTGGTGCAGATTTATAGCTTTACGCTTACCGTACACTTGTGTTTAGCTACGTCATGTACCTATCTTATGTTTACTGGTTCGTGCATCGTTGTGATAGTTGAAGAATGAAAAAACCAACTAGATGTCACTTGTTATATTTACTTTACTTCTTAGATACTCAACATGTTTCGGGCATTAATATGTCCATCTTCAGGAATTTGCGACTATGTTGTTGAATTACCACATTGGCTGTATTGTTCTTGGATTGCTGTGTGTTGGAGGTAGGGCGCTGTTCGGCTAGGGTGGTATCCGGGCTGCCCGGCTGAATCACAACTTGTTGTGCTTCAGCCGGCAGCCCGGATACAACCCTAGCCGAACCGCGCCCTACCTCCAACACACAGCAATCCAAGAACAATACAGCCAATGTGGTAATTCAACAACATAGTCGCAAAGTCCTGAAGATGGACATATTAATGCCTGAAACATGTTGAGTATCTAAGAAGAAAAGTAAATATAACAAGTGACATCTAGTTGGTTTTTTTCTTCTTCAAGTACCCTATCTTGTTTGTACAGCATTCTCATAAACTGTGCGTCTATATGCGTATATACAGGGTGATACAAAATTTTTATCTTAATATATTAGTGTTATTCCTGATGTCGTTCCCAGTCAGAAGACCGTTTCTGTTTTCCTCAAGTAGTAATCTTTACCTGTGTGTTAAAGAATATGGAGACATTGTTAGGTCCTATGCTGAATTTACATAAAACCTTCAAAACGACACCCCTCAGCCTCAGAGTGCTATAGTATTCACAGTCTCCACAGTAAGAACTTAAGTATTGACATTATTTCCCATTCATGACTCCAACAAAGTTTCATGTTGACAATGCTCAAACACCAGCACGTGAAATTTTACTCTTCCGCCTCATCCTGTATTTTTCACTACACCTGTTCTTACTATACGATAACCTTCTTCCACTACTGATTTGATTGTACTTCCTACCATTTGCATTTTAGTGGTTTCCCTTGGTGTAGCACGGACCGGAAGCCTGTTGCTTGACTTCCGAAACACTACACATAGCTGCAATCGGTACGGCGTGGTCGCTTCTAGGATTACTTCGGGAACACCAGGCAGCATCAAAAACTTTTACTCTATTTGGAGTACATTCACAACTTAAGTCACTCTGCAAGTTTTTGATACAAAAATTCTTCGTGGTGCATGTATATTGGTTTCATTCTTACATCGTGTCAGAACGGGCAAGTAATCTGGTCCCTACCGTACATGTGTCTGTGTCTAATATAGAGGCAAAAGGATTAAACTTGCTTCTAAATCGACAAATTTCGGACGAATGCCATTATAAAAAGTTCCCTGAAAATGAGAGTTTTTGGCCTGACGTAAGAAATTAAATATATCATAAGTGGTCAATATATAATATCTCCAGTGAAAAATATGTTAACTGAAGAAACATTTTTTAATTTAGGAGAAACCGGTAGTTTCACACACTTGACACGCGTTTTCCTCCGCGTATCTTGTCTGCAAACATCTGAAGCCTGACGTCCATCTATTTTTTTTATTCTTACGTCTTCTGCTTGCTCTTTGTAGGTGACGAGTGTTGATGTTGCGCTTTGTCGCACTGAATGACACGACAATCGGTAGGAATTCCCTGGACAAAATACCGGCCCATCGCAGGGACCTATACCTGAACAAAACACAATATTACCAAGAGACAAAACTCCGTACCTCCGGAGAGAATCAAACCCCAAACCCAGCAATTTATCGACCGCAGACATCTGCCCTTTAGTTTTTACGTTAACAGAAACGTATTCTGTGTCCACTGGAAAGTGGAACCCGAAAATGGAATTCAGAGAAAAAATCTCTTTTTTTTTCTGAGAACCATATGTGGTACATAATTCACTGTGTGAACAAAATTCACATTTCTTTAACAGCAGGTGCATCGCTGTCAGTTTAGTGATTATGGTAGAGCCTAGATGATCCGAGTTCTATTCCCAACATCTCCGACAGTTCGGAATTTCTTTGGAGCATACGCAGTCTCCTATTCTACATGGTACATGTCAGCAAAACTGTATGTCATATACCACAGCTGTGTGTACAGTGAAAAACTCCTGATGATGGACAGATGAACTGTCCGAAACATGTACAGTTTTATTCCAAAAATAAATTTGAGAAATTAGTGCATCTAGTTGGTTTTATTATAAGAATTTATCACGATGCACGGTCACCTGAAAGTCAGATTAAGAATACTTGCAACTATATTCCCACTTCTTTTTGTATGCTTTCATGTTTTGTATGTGGACAAATTTCTGTTTTTAATAGGAAAGGATGGGATGCATACATTCAATTCTGTAATTTAAATTATAAATTTCATGTAAATGACCCACTAAGATGGTGTGCCAATTTAAAATTGTTCATTATTGTGAGGTGAGATTTTCACTCTGGTGTTGTTAAGGATTAAATCTTCTGGGTTGTTGCATCGTGTCGGCTGGTAAGAAGTTACTTAGCTATGGACGTTCCTAAATAATCGTAGTACATTTAGCTTCAAGGACAAGCGGTCCTGAGGCTGGTTGACCAAAACCTGCTTGAACGTGAAAGTGAAGGGAACAAAGCCTTCGAAACGCCGGTTAGTGTCTACAAGTCGATACAGCGTGAACTGGGGGCCGGGATATCTCAGTCGGTGTAACGACTTGCTACGGGCTTGACGGTCCGGGGTTCGAATATCGATGGGGCGAGATTTTCCGCAACCGTCCAGACCGATCCTGCGGCCGACCCAGCCTCCTATACAATGGATACCTGGTCTTTCCCGGCGGTAAAGCGGCCGGAGCGTGGCGTTGTAAACCCACCCACATCTAGCGCCGAGATTGAAGAAAGAGTAGAGCTATACATCCGCTCCCCTTCTGGGCCTTCGTGGTCTGTTCTAGGGCGAACTTACCGTGTAAATTCCTGAATCCTGAGTCTTCGTAGACTTCAGTGTTTTTTTAGGACAAGAATCATATAAATGTTGTTCTGCGGTAAGTCAGTAAAAACATGAAAACATTTGACACGACTAACTCCGTTACTTTTTATTGTAGCAACATGTTCGACTCTAATGGGTCTTCATCAGGCTACCACCTAGACCCATTAGGGTCTAATTTGCTGGTACAATAAATAGTACCGGAGTTAGTTGTGTCAACGGTTTTTATTTATTTAGTAACTGAGCTCATAAAAACAGATCAAGATGTATAACTTTAAAATAATCACTCCGTTGCTCTCCTGACACTGCAGCACACTAAAATCGTACCTCACAGCAGTACTAAGAGACGCCGGGTTAATCGAAGACGGCGTGTGAGTTTGCTGCTCAGCTTTCCCAGTAGGACGCCCGTACGTAAGCCTTAACTAATGACTCCTAGTTTTAGAACTGCTCCCAGCTAAGCAGAACTTGTGTCGTGGGAATATCAGGGCTGTCTTCTTCATTTTTCTTTTCCTGTTCATTTTCCCATTCTTTACTTCTATTTCTTATTTTCCTCTCCCTTTTCTACATCCGTTCGCTCTCCTGTCTTCTTGTCTACAAATAATCCGCACTCTTGCATCCGTGTGTCTCTCCGTCATAAAAATGAGTCTTATAACAATAATAATGAAGTGGATTTAAAAGTACATATAACTGGGTCTCAGGGTGAAGGCACCAGTAGTTACTAGAAGACCTAACTCCAGTCACAAAAAACACCACATTCCAATACTGACAAGGTCGCCGATGGTAACTTCCGTGCGGTCTAATTTAAATGGTTCCTTTGTAACTCGTTGGCTTAGGAAGGAGAAGGTTTTTCCAGCTTCTAGCAAAGAAATTCACAATTTCCCATGCAAACGTTCACCGTAGAACGGGCCATGAAGGTCAACAGGGTGATTATAAGTATACCTCTACTCTTTCTATAACTTCGGCACTAGATGGGGGACAGTGGTCAGCACCAAGCTCCGGCCGCTTTACTCCCCGGGGAATAAAACCGTTATACAATATATAGGAAGTTGGGTAGGTCACGTGACCGATCAGGAGAGGTGCGGAAAATCTTGCCCCGCACCGGGATTTCATCCCCTGACCGTCCAGATCTTGGCGAGTCCCTATACCGACTACGCTATACCGGCCCACTCACAATTTCCTGTATAAAAAATATTTCTCTGTGTACAGTAAATCATTGTCTGCAATGCTCAGTAATCCTTTCCTGTCGTAGTCTCTCATATGTCGGCTAATACCTTTCTCAGAACGGGCAGATCCCAAAATAATAGTCTGTCACCAAACACACTGCAGGTTGCAGCATTGTTCAAGTTTTCACTCCTGGTGTCGAGTAGGAAGATAAAGACGAAGGCAGAAAATATTACGGCGCTTGGTAATGTTTCTAGAAGGAGTGACCGAGTCGCCTAGGGGCCCTTCACACGCGACGATAAGAATCCACCGTACGTTAATTCTTTGGGCACATGTATATGTATATGGTCTTCCTGCTGTATCAGATTGTAGTCACCTAACTAGATGTAAATCTATAGCCTAATTTAGACTGGAACATCTGGTTTTGGTTTATGTAAACACTACTGCTTCAACTTGCTACGGGGTGAACTGTTCGGAGTTCGGTTCTCGGTTGGGGAAATAGATATTCTTTTCTCCAAAAGCTGTCCAGACCAATCTTGGAGCCCAATCGTTCTCTTCGAAAGGGTATCGGGGCTCTTTTTGGGGGAGGTCAAGCAGCCAGAATTTTCTGTTCACCACGCAGCACCATCTAGCGCCGTGGTTGGGACTGAATGTAGTAACACATAGCTGTACTGCCCTTTGTACATGCATGGCACGTTACAGGGTAAACTTTTCTTGGCCTTAACCCACCGACAGCTGTTTCTTGCAAGGACTTCACCTTGGAGACACAATACTTTCAGAAGCCAACAGCCTTGTTGAAGCTAATAGTTATTTTGTCAGTTTCTACGCCACTGCATTGTGATTGTCCCTGAATAAGCCATGAAGGCACATGGACGAGAACAGCTATTGTTTGACACTATATAAACCTTACTAGATTGGGTGAGTAGACAGGTTCAGGCTCCGGCTTCTTTACTGCCGGAAGAGAACTCTCTGTACTAGTTGTATAGGTGGATGGGTACGCCCGGAGTCGATCTAAACGTTTTCTAGAAAAAAATAAAACACTCCCTCCTATCATCAGTCGAACAACAATTCCTCTAGCGTCCCTAGTCATTCAGACTAAACGGTGAATGTAAGGTAAATTCTACCCTAGAACAGGCCATGGAAGTCCAGAGGGGAATTGAATGTCTAGCGTTGCTCTTACTGTAACCTACACTAGAAACTGGTGGGTGGTCAACGCCATGTCCTTCCCTCCTTTCCCCTGGAAAAGAGAATCGGTTCCCATTGTGCAGTAGGCTGGCTAGTCAGTGACACTAGCTGCGTATTGTTTTATACTACGGTCTATTAAGGAATTGTTCAAATAAATAACCACCACACAGGATACGCAGTTTACATCCTTCATCCGAAAAACAAATCACTGCTTTCTCATACTCAAACGGCCTCTCAAAACAAAGTGAAAACCAATTGTTTGGCAATTAATGGCCTTACTTCAAATAGCAGGGCAAATTTTGTGTCTCCCTCTAAGCCCAGATGGACTACAAACACAAAACCTCATGTACCAGTGAAAGGCGTAGAAGTTAACGTGTTTCACAGACGGGTGTATGTCTGTCTGTCTGTCTGCCTCTCTGTGTCATGCTCTGCACCTACGCGACCGTTATTTCACAGGGTCCCACGTGACCGCTTGGGGCTTTAGTGCCTCAGTGTAGGCTGAATATGTTAGCCATGCGTGAAACGCAATGTAGGTGAAGCGTGGGTGAGTGAGTGGTGAGTGGTTAAGGGTTGGGTGGGTGAAGGGGATGATTTACGTCGTGGGTTCTTGAAGTTTAAAGGTCAATTTTGTTTCTAATTAGGCAGTAAGAATTGCCATTTTCTGTCACAATCTTTGGGGTACAGTATTCTGTCGTCAAAATGATGGAAATGCATTACTCCTGAACGTCTACCAAAATTTCACGGTGTCATATCAGACAAAGCTCTTAAATTAATGCACTACGAAATGAGGACTTTAAATCTTAATCGAAAAGTTGGCTGTTCAGCTTCAGCAGAGATGGTGGGTAATGTCTGCCGAACCTGGCAGTCCTTGTGCCAAAAGTTGCGGAACGCAACCAATAAGAATCGAGAACTCAAACAGTAATATTCTTCCCAGCTCACTGACGCCTGTTAGTTATTATCCAGCTATGAATCAGGTCTGTATGAGTAAAAAAACGAGGCAGATTGAGTGCTGGGTCATATCTCAGTATACCCTGAAGATGGAGTCGTAGCTAGTCTCTGACACTTTGGTGTATTTAAATAAACTTGAGCGGCTGCACACCAGAGAGGATTTATTGAATCCATAAGCGGCCATTAGTTCAGTGTAACATAAATATGGATCCTTTATTTTTTTATCGGAGGATGACGCTACAGATTGGCTTTCGGCCGGGTTGGATGAGAGTGGGTTATCAATTGAACTGAAGATCCTATACTTACGTTTTCGGGCGGTGTTGGTTAAACATGGGCCATAGAATTAATTCTTTGCCAGAGAAAGAAGCTATAGGTAAGATTTCAGTCGATGTTGTATGAATATGGTTCAATGACTTCATTACGTATGTCGGAGGAGGATCATGTACGTAGATGGGTTTCGGGCGATGAGGAATGAACATGGATCATTTATTTAGCTGTGATTTTCAGAGGAAGACTGAAGTGTAGTTTTACAGTTATGAGGGCCAGGTTACAAGAGGTCTTTTATTGCCTTGTGTTATCCAGAGAAAGATCCTGTAGGCAGCCTTTCCAGTGGTGTCGGTTGATAACGGGTCCACGATTTTATTGTATTTCTCAGAAGGAAACCAAAGTACATGGATACAATTAACAGCTTCGTTTGAACAAAATCGGCAGTTCTGGAGTTTAAACAAGACGAAAGGATACACATTTCCCCATAACAGTTTCATTTTATGCCTTGATTCAAGATATGTATAAATAATTCCTTGGTGTAGAGTCCTTCTTGAGACACTAATGGTTGACAACCTGGTCGAGATAATTCCCGCATTTGATTGAATCGAAGGTCCGTCATCATGTTCCCAATAAACCACTTTTGGTCAATGTTCCGTACTAGCTTAATCAAGCCCATACGTCCATCCTCATACCTTTAATCTATTTCAATGATTAATTATCATCTACAACTAAGCTTCTAAAGTTTTCTCTTCCATTTAGAGTTCCCGACCAAAATTTTATATGCAATTATCTTCCCCTGCAGTGCATGCCACACGCCTCATCTATCTCATTCTCCCTAATTGTATCACTTAATAACGTGTCTCCTCAGCACCCTATTTTCGAACACCCTAATCCTATGATTTGCCGAACGCGAGAGACCAAATTTTACACCCATATGTCAGTTTGAACCAAAACATTTAAATTCGTTATATAAAACGGAAAATTTCTTAGAAGATCCTAAGAAATAAACAAGTGAATTTCAGAATCTCAAATATTGTCTCTTTTATACTCAACTTCCATGAAGAAGGTCCAGAATAACCACATGGAAGAATAAACCTTGAGTACATCGAAAAATGATAAAGAAGGGTAGTGCCTGGAACCAAACATTGAATACATCATGAGCAGAGGGAAATTAGAGTCAAATAACTCAGTCAACAAGGAAGAGACGATGCATTCCTGGACCGGAAGACGAACAACACAGAATCTCCTTGCATCCAGGATACCTGTCGATTAAAATGTTTTATCAGTATCTGCCCTCCACTATAGGGCAGCCTGTGATTTTCTTAGGTAATCGGTATTGTAAAGGGAAAATCACAAATTGTGGGTTTGATTTCTGGCATGGGAGAATTTTTCTTTCTCGCCAAAGTGTCCGGTCCGTTGTGGGGCTAATCCTGCTGACGGTGCAACGTGTACCAGGGGATTATAACCCAGGGATAAAACTGACAGAATGCGCAAGATAAATACTTATTTCCTTTAAGTACAGAAAATTGTAACGTAATGGAAACATTCGTCTAGTTTCTTAAATACACTTCGCTTCTGGTGTGGTCTAACTCAGCGCAGAGCACCTAAACCTGTTTTCCCTTCATATATTAGTCAGACTCCATGTGTAACTTAATATGAAATCCCCATAATCCATGCTGCAGTACCTAAAATCCCTAAACACTTCCCTTTTTAGTTTATGAAGCACACTTGCCATTTATTGAATGAATTTGGTAAAATATTTTAGATTTACATAAGGGCGCTCCTTTATGGCTCAAAGTAAAGTGGACACCATTATGGCTCAATGTGGTTGAAAGTTGGGCTTTCCTTAAAATTTCGGCCAAAAATCTCCGGCGCGCAATTGAAAACAAATTGTCCTAAGTTATTACTAGGTCAAAGACAGATATTTTGTCCACGTAAACCTTTGCTAGCTTGATGATAACACCTTGGAGAGGAAGGTACAATTTTAAGATATATTTATTCTCGCTAAACATTCTTACAATTCCGATAAAATTTTGCTATTTTTGTGCGCAACTCTTGCAAATTCAATGAAGTGAAAAGATGAGGCGGGGTTTTGTCTGTCCATACGGACCGTCGTCATATCTAGTTAACGAATTTAGATTAGAAGTTAATTTAGAAAAACTGTTTCAGTACTTTTTGTGTCGTTCGCCTAAAATCACACGTCCGTCAGATTAGCTGCACGGTAATGGGGCTGGCTTATATACAGAACATCCATAGTTAACATTTTGCGGAAGGTTAGGACTGCGCTGTCTCTACTATTGCTTACATTCCTCAGTCTTTCCTTTACATAGGACAGCTCCAACGAAAATAGACACCTACGCGAGCTTTGCACCCCAAGTCAGCACAATACTCACATTACAGAACCCCCCCCCCCCCAGCCACATCTCTTAATAGTAGTAAAAATCAAAACCAGAGTTGATGAGATCTCATCATCGTTACATAACCGCATAAATCTTATAAACGCTAATACTCTTTCGGATGAAAACCTGATGATGGCCGGAATAGGCCGAAACGTGTAGTTGTTACCATCCTCTAATAAACATCGTTAGATAAAATTGTTGTGTTATTGTGTAAATACCTGTACCTACTCCTTTACAGGTATCAAGCAGCATTTTTTCAAGATCTCGCAATATTTTGGCCAACATATCAGTCCTCATATTCCTTAGCCCGACCAGGAAGGAAACAAGCTCGGAAGCATGTCAGGGACGCGCGCGATTACAAGAAAATCGAGACGCGAGGTTTCATCAAGTTTCTTTTCCTGCAAAGCAAGGCACCGAAGGGAATACACGCCATTCTGACAGAAATATTTGCTTGTTTCCTTCCTGGTCGGGCTAAGGACTTATCAGTATTCCTGTGAATAAATTCATTAACATTAATCTACTTGCAGAAAACGTAATCATATTAATCATTTCCCCCCACTAATATTCTTTTTTTAATAAAACTTTACACGTTTTAAAATGTTCATAGAAGGAGAGGGTGTGCCGTGGTTCGGCCAATTAGTCATTGGCTTCTCACTCCAGAAGCCTGGGTCCGATCCCAAACAATTACAGCCAGAATTTATGGTAATATTATGGCACTGGAACAGGATTTTCTTCAAATATTTTGGCACCCCTGCTCAGCATCATTCCACCAGTACTCCGCACTTATTTATTCATTTATCCCCGACGCTGTACGGTCTTAAATTTTGATAAACAGCACACCCGTAGAAAACAGTGTTTAAGATTTAAATGTTTTTGGAGTCGAAATAGCATGAGCCGTAGCTAATGACGTGTGTGTCTTCAGCCCCACAATCATGTTCTTACTACTTTTGTCATCATCATCATCAACCTAATATCTATAATATTATGACCCGTCTTGGGATTGTTACGAGATAGTCTGTGTGGGATATCATAAAAAGAACATGCTGTCACTAAACTGTAGTTGTTTCTGTAGTGGAATCAAATAACCAGGCGCTCAGACTAGATGTAATGACTCAGACCATTAACCTTTTGGCGCCGGAATTATTTTTTTAATTTTAGCCTATCCTGTATAAAAAAAATGTGAAAAATACAGTAACCAAATACGTTAGAATTATGAAACAAACTGCATTTTGAAGAGAAAAAAAGTACAGTATATACCATGTTTAAAATATTCAGTACCTATATTTGTTGAATAAATATATAAAATGCAAATTTAAAGGTTAGCGGTGCGGTACGACCACTATAGTTGACATTAGGCGTCAAAAGGTTAAGATGAAGTTTCTTTGTGTGTCTGAGTTTGTTTCAACTCTTCCTACAAATAATTTAACAAAAATCGTCTGCATTTATAACTTATTAACACTTCAGCGTTTCTACTGAATAATCTCGCTTGCAAACATTGAAAGCGTTGATATTATGCATTTTCGTACAATAGGTATACTTAAATAGGTTCTTATTACCAACAAATTTAATAACAACATCTCTTATACACATATAGAAGAGACAAATACAAAAGTGTTTCGGCTATTTCTTATAGCCATCTACAAGGATCACTGATATACACAATATACTGAGAGTTACATTCTAACTTCGTCCGCAGTAAACGGTAAACTGCATTATAAAAACGTCAACTCCACACACACACACACACACACCACACACACCTACAAACACACACCCACACACACACACACACACACACACACACCACACACACACCTACAAACACACACCCACACACACACACGCACAAACACACACACACCCACACACACTCACACACACACACAACCACACACACACACCACACACACCCACACACACACACCCACACACACACACACACACACACACAACCACACACACACACACTCACACACACACAAACACACACACACACACACACACTCACACACCCACACACCCACACACACACACCACACACACCCACTCACACACACCCACACACACACACACACACACACACAACCACACACACA
>Ga0131853_10010729_pt1 | contig 16754 bp, 17 predicted proteins | sample TergutLab28metaG_FD_92764 | JGI IMG/M metagenome (GOLD analysis project Ga0131853, IMG submission 92764) | Labiotermes labralis P1 segment gut microbial communities from Petit-Saut dam, French Guiana - Lab288 P1 (version 2) (version 2) | ecosystem: Host-associated > Arthropoda: Insects >...
CTTACCTCCGCGTGTTCTGTAGTTTACCGCCTCTGTATTCTTATTCTATCACTTTATTTGACAGCGTTTGGCACTTTTCATTCTCGTTTGTGCCTTTCGCAGAAAGGAATGGTCTTAATAATGCATTTCAAAGAGATTTTCTTTGCTAAGTTTTTCATGGTGTGTGCTACTGTCTCCATTGTTGCACTACTGCTTATATTCGCATTCCTATTCGCCAATGGTCTTCCTGCCATTGGTGAAATAGGGTGGTTTCGTTTTATAACAGGACGCCATTGGCGTCCTATGGACATGCCACCAGCCTTTGGCATTTTGCCAATGATTGCCACCAGCCTGTACATAACTATAGGGGCTATTGTCATTGGCGTTCCTGTCGGGATTTTTACGGCGGTATTTTTGGCATATATGTGCCCCAAATGGATGTACACCTTTTTAAAGCCCGCCGTTAATTTGCTTGCGGGTATTCCGTCTGTTGTTTATGGATTTTTTGGCATGATTGTAATCGTGCCTTTTGTGCGTCAACTGTCTTTACGCTTCACCGGCGGCGGTTCTGGGGCATCCATTTTAGCAGCCATGATTTTACTGGGAATCATGATTTTGCCTACCGTTATCAATATTTCTGAAAGTGCGATTCGCGCCGTATCTGATACATACTACGAAGGCGCACTTGCACTGGGGGCAAGCCATACACGCAGTGTGTTTTTTGTGGTGCTGCCTGCCGCAAAGTCTGGCGTTTTTGCCTCAATTATATTGGGTGTTGGCCGTGCCATTGGCGAAACCATGGCTGTGGCCATGGTCGCGGGCAATCAAGCGCGGATACCAACCAGTATTTTTCAGGGCGCAAGGTCACTGACGGTGAATGTGTTTATGGAAATGGGATACGCGGCAGAGCTTCACCGCGACGCACTGATTGCCACAGGCATTGTACTGCTCGTATTTATTTTAGTGATTAATGTGATTTTTACAATGGTCATAAGAAAGGGAGAGCAGAATGCGTAATAAAAAAAACGTTGACCTGTTGCTAATGGGACTCACATGGACATTTGCGGCACTGACGCTCACCGCATTGCTATTTATCATTTTTCATGTTCTTGTGAACGGTATTCCGTATTTAACCCCATCATTATTCGCATTGACCTACACGACGCAAAATGTGTCTATGTTCCCATCTATCGTTTCTACTATTTTGATGGTGTTGCTTACACTGGCTATGGCTGTCCCGCTAGGCATTTTTACTAGCATTTATTTAGTTGAGTATGTAAAAAGTGATAACAAACTGAAAGTGTTTATACGTGCAGCGGCTGAAATGTTAGCGGGTATTCCATCAGTGGTTTACGGGCTTTTCGGACTGCTCATGTTTGTAGAATTCCTGGGGCTTGGCTGGTCACTTATTGCGGGTGCGCTAACATTGGCCGTAATGGTGCTACCCATAGTCATTAGAACCACCGAGGAAGCATTAAAGTCTGTGTCAGGGGGATACCGCGAAGGGGGATATGCGCTGGGTGCAGGCAAATTAAGAGTAGTGTTCCGTATTGTTTTGCCGTCGGCCATCCCAGGTATATTAGCGGGTGTTATCTTAGCCATTGGGCGAATCATTGGTGAAACAGCTGCGCTTGTTTTTACTGCGGGAACCGTGCCGCAAATACCCGACAGCCTGGGCAGCTCTGTACGTACGCTATCGGTACACATGTGGGCATTGTCAGGCGAAGCACATCACACAGGCGAAGCGTATGCAACAGCGGTGATACTATTGCTGATTGTTCTAGTCATAAACACCGCTTCGGCTGTCATTGCGAAGCTATTAACAAAAGGTAAAGCATAACAATCTATTCGCAGAGGTGAAAATTTTGAACCCATTTGAATCTACAAACATAACCGTTCGCAACTGTAACCTATATTATGGCGATTTTCATGCAATAAAAGATATTGACATGGATATTGATGACCATAAAGTGACGGCTTTCATTGGGCCATCCGGTTGTGGAAAGTCTACATTCATTAGAATTTTTAACCGCATGAATGACCTGGTGGATAACTGCCGCATCACAGGTGAAATTAAAATTGGCGAACATGATATTTATGCCAAAGATGCCGATGTGACGATGCTCCGCAAGAATGTGGGCATGGTGTTTCAAAAACCTAACCCGTTTCCAATGAGCATTTATGATAATATCGCCTTTGCACCGCGCACGATGGGCGTGAGGAAAAAAGCAGAATTAGATGATATTATCGAACGTTCGCTTAAACAAGCGGGACTTTGGGGTGAAGTAAATGACCGCCTAAAAAAGAGCGCACTAGGTCTATCCGGTGGACAACAACAACGCCTATGCATTGCCCGCGCCCTAGCCGCCGACCCCAAAATCCTGTTAATGGACGAACCCACCAGTGCTTTAGATCCCATCTCTACAGGGGCAATAGAAGACCTAATTAGTGAATTAAAACAAAGCTACACGATAGTCATAGTCACCCACAATATGCAGCAAGCCACACGCATATCCGACAAAACAGCATTCTTCCTCATGGGCGAAGTGGTCGAATATGATGAAACTATTCATATTTTTTCAAACCCAAAGGACAAACGTACTGAAAATTATGTCACAGGACGTTTTGGATAAGAATAAAAAAGGAGCATTCTAATGCGAAGAGCAAACTATGAACGTGAACTGCAATCTATTTTCGATAAACTGGTACAAATGTGTCGTGGTATCGAATCCGCAATAGAAAAATGCGTAAAAGCATTAACCGAACGCGATATAGAATTAGCCCATGAAGTATACGAAGAAAACAAGCTCATTAGCAAGTTGGAACAAGAAATAGAACAAGCCTGCCTACGTCTAATGGTCATGGAACAGCCGATGGCAAGCGACTTCCGCGAGGTGTCAGCCGCACTAAAAATGATAACAGACCTAGAGCGCATCGGTGACCAGTCATGGGACATTGCAGAAATAACCATGCAGTTTAAAAACGAAAAATATATAAAAAAGTTGGAAAATATTCAGCAAATGGCTACAATAGTGATACAAATGGTAAAAGACGGTGTACAAGCGTATATCAACAAAGATGTAGCACTGGCCCGCTCAATATACGACACCGATGACAAAGTGGATGAACTGTTCAATACCGTCATAGAAGACGTGATTGCTCAGTTAAAGAAAAACCCCAAAAAAGCCAAGCGCGCCGTCAGGCTTTTAATGATAGGAAAATACTTCGAGCGCATTGGCGACCATGCCGTCAACGTTGGCGAATGGGTAGAATATGCCATAACGGGCAGCCATCCCAAAAATATTGAAGTATCCACCGCCAAAGACGATAATTAAAGGACTGTTTATGAAAAAACAAATCTATGTAGTGGAAGACGATACCGCATTACAAGAGCTATATACCTATACGCTAGAAAATGATTTTCATTGCACCTGTTTTGGCAATGGAAAATCATTTTTTAAAGCCGTATTAAAAAAGCAACCCGATTTAATCATTCTGGACGTCATGCTGCCCGACGAAGATGGCTTTGAAATTTTAACACGTATTAAGGCCAATCATTCCACGGATTGCATTCCCGTTATCATGGTTTCGGCAAAAGGTGATGAAATTTCTAAAGTCAAGGGGCTAAACATGGGTGCCAACGATTACATTGCTAAGCCCTTTGGCGTGTTAGAGCTTGTTGCGCGGGTGAAAGCGAATTTACGCAATGCCCCATCACCAACCGAAAACATCACCTTCAAAGACATTGAAATTAATTTGCAAAAACATCAAATAGCCGTCAACGGCACACTGCTGCAAACCACGCTAAAAGAATATAATCTACTCATGCTATTATGCAAAAACGCCGAAAAAGTGCAGGAACGTGAAGACATTTTTTGCCGTATATGGGGTGACAGCTTTATGGGCGAAACACGTACCCTAGATATCCATATTAAAGCACTGCGCAAAAAATTAGCGGAAGCCGACAGCCAAACAGAAATAAAAACCATTCGGGGAGTAGGGTATATGCTCACATGAAAAAACGCCTTTTTTTGTATACGACCATCATTTTACTTGCAGGGCTTGCAAGTTTTTTTATCGCGTCGGTATACATTACTCATCGAAACAATTTAAACATAGCCAAAAGCACAGTCATGGAAATCACAAGCATTTGTGCAGGGCTATTCAATGAAAATATTGACCTGCAAACATTTGTATCTGTAGGCGAAAACACACGTATTACAATCATTTCTGTCAGTGGCGAAGTGTTGGCCGACAGCAATCCACCAGACACACCCACTGTAGAAAACCATCTAAACCGCCCCGAAGTCATTGCCGCCGCAAGAAACATGCCATCTGTTTACTTACGTCATTCCAACACCCATGGGGCAGATTTTATTTATTATGCACTGCAAGTCAGCAGCGGCGACAGCCATGTATTTATTCGTGCGTCCATCCCTGTGGCGCAAATAGACGCGTATTTATTTCAATCGTTGCCGTTGCTTATTTTTTTATTGTTTACTTTGACATTTGCGGCATTTTTGCTGGTAAGCAGCATGGCCAACCGCATTTTGCAGCCGTTTACTGCTGTCCAAGAAAAATTGCGAATGCTTTCTGGCGGAAAACACATACAAACGCCCATTGTTGGAAGCTATGCGGAAATTGACAAAATTACAAAGGAAATTGATGATGTCGCATTGGTGCTTCAAAATAGCATTGATGCACTGAGCGACGAAAAAACTAAGCTCATCTATATTTTAAACAGCATCAGTGATGGGCTTTTTGTAGTGGATGAAAACGAAAATATTGTTAATGTAAATACAGCCGCCTGCAATATTTTTAATACATCACAGGATATATTGCGAAAAAAGCTAAACTATTTAATTGCCGATAAAACACTTATCAACGCAATTAAAGACTGTACAAACCATTCTCAAAACGCGCTGTTCGAACTTACGCTAAACGGAAAAATTTACCTGACGACAATAAAACGCCTGCCTGACACAACATTAACAATGACAGCCCTGGCCGATATCACCGAAAGCCGTGAAAACGCGAAACGCCGCGAAGTATTTTTCACCAATGCATCACATGAATTAAAAACGCCGCTGACTGCAATAAGCGGTTTCAACGAACTCGCCACGCTACACAACAAAGATGAAAACATCAGTAGATACATTGATGGTATTGCACGAGAAACCAATAGAATGACAACGCTAATCAGCAGCATGTTAAATCTATCTGAGCTGGAAAATGCGACAGCCCCAAACCTTATTCCAATCTCACTGTCTCAAACTATCAGCGAAGTAAAATCTGCCGTATCTACAATCATTGAAGAAAAAAATATCAAACTTGAAACAAAAGGTGATGCAATCGTTTTGTCCCAACCAGAACATCTGTATGAAATTATAAAAAATTTGATTGAAAACGCCATCCGATATAACAATAAAGGTGGTAAAGTCATTGTAAAAGTAGAATCTACCAAAAAATTATCACGCCTAACCATCCATGATACAGGCATTGGCATATCGGCTGTTGAACAAACAAAAATTTTCGAGCGATTTTATCGGGTCGAAAAAAGCCGCTCGGCAAAAAGCGGCGGCACAGGTCTTGGGCTTGCCATTGTGAAGCATACATGCGCATTGTATGGGTGGAAACTGTCGCTAAAAAGTAAATTGGGTGTTGGTACGGAGGTAGTGGTTGAGTTTTCTGCCGCTACCGAAGGCCATATGGGTTAAATAACGGATGCACCAAATGATTGCAATATATCTTCGGACGTGATACAACTTATGATGAGAGGAATGGATTAAAAAATAAAAGGAGTGTATAACTTTGTCACTGCGAAATATGAAAATTAAATTCAAATTACTTTTCGGATTTCTTCTTCTTTTATTTATTACAATCGCCATTGCGGCTTTTGGCGCAATGACTTTGCGTTCAGTTGATGACGAGTATAGCTATGCGTTGTCATATCCTTTTGAACAATACTCAATTATTAAAGACCTTGGCACATATTTTATGGATGCAAGACGGACGATGAACCGTGCCGCCATGTATATACACGACCCTATTGACCCTATCGCGGGCATTGACGGCCAGGAGGCACGTATACTCTACTTGCGCGCACAGATAGACTACCTTTTTGTGCGGTATCGCCACAGTATAAACACCGACCCTAAACTAGTTGAAGAAATACGTGACAATTTGTGTCGTCGAATAACAGACTATGAACTCGAGGTTCATCTTTATTTTGATTATTATATTACAGAGCTTTTATATGCCGCAAGAAATTCCAATGAGACACAAACGATACATTATGTACGTACAGGTATATATACCGTAGACAGGGCACTAGAGCATTATCACTACCTTCACAATTTTGCGAGGGTACACATGGATACCATTGGCAATGAGCTGTCGGCCAATACTGCGCGTACATTATGGATTTTGCTTATACTCACTGTCGTGGGTGTTTTCATGGGTGCAATCCCTGCATTAATCATTTCAAAAACAATCACTATGCCCATACAAAATGTAGTGTCTGTTTTAGGTGATGTATATAGCGGAAAATTAGATGTCAATATTGCGCATATTGATATTACAGATGATGAAATAGGCATACTGACCCGCGATGTGCTTGGTTTCATTGACAGAGTAAAGTCGATACATACCGAGGTCAAAGGAATGATTGCGGCAGCGGCAGACAAAGGCGATTTACATCATGTCATTGATGTAGAAAAATACAGCGGCGAATGGCGCGAAATAATGGATGGGCTTAACCATTTGGCTGAAGCTGTTGACGCACCCATTGTTGAAATAAGAGATGTAATGAATGAACTAAGCAATGGCAACTTCAATCACAAAGTCACCGGTAACTATGAAGGTGACTTTTTGCAAATCAAGGATGCCGTAAACAATACCGTTGACGCACTTTCAAGATACGTGGAAAACGAGCTGAAAAACGAACGCGAAACACATGAACGACAAAAAGCGGAAGCATTGAAAAAAGAACAAAGGCGTATTGAAATAGCAGAAGAAAGTAGTAAAGCAAAAAGTAACTTTTTAGCAAAAATGAGCCATGAAATACGCACACCAATTACAGCGGTCATGGGCATATCGGAAATTGAACTTCAAAATACGGATTTGCCGCCGCGTATACAAGAGTCTTTTGCTAAAATTCACAACTCGGCAGGCTCTCTTCTTGGTATTATCAATTCTATATTAGATCTTTCAAAAATTGAAGCAGGCAAAATGGATTTGTTGCAGGAAACATACGAAGTCGCAAGCATGATCATAGATGTTTCGCAATTACACTTTGCCTATTTAAACAATAAAAATATTGCTTTCTATTTATATGTAGATGAGAACCTGCCTGCATATCTGGTGGGAGATCTCATTCGTATTGAGCAAATCGCAAGCAATGTGTTGTCAAATGCCTTTAAATACACAGATTCGGGTTCGGTATCACTTTCTTTTGAATGTAAAAAGTGTGAAAAGGATGACTATGTTACCGTTGCAATTTCCGTCAAAGATACCGGTCTTGGAATGTCTCCAGAGCAACTGAGATTTTTACACGATGAATACACGCGTTTCCATGAAGGCGAAAACAGAAATGTTGCCGGTACTGGACTGGGCATGTCTATTGTTTACAATTTAGTGCAAATGATGAATGCCCATATAGAAATAGACAGTGAAGTGGGTATGGGTACAAAAGTAGTGGTGACTATACCGCAGAAGGTTTCGGAGGCTGGGACTTTAGGCAAAGCATTGGCTGTTCGCTTGCAGAATTTTGACGTAGGCATCAGAGAAAAAAGACTCACGTTTGAGCCTGAACCAATGCCTTATGGTCGCGTACTTGTGGTGGATGACGTTGATGCTAATTTATATGTTGCAAAGGGCTTGCTTGGTTTTTACAAGCTAAATATCGAAACATGTAATAGCGGATATGAGGCAATAGAAAAGATTAAACAAGGTTTGGTTTACGATATCATATTTATTGACCATATGATGCCAGGAATGAATGGCACAGAGGCGATGTGTAAAATGCGTGAGCTGGGCTATGACCAGCCAATCGTGGTACTCACTGCAAACGCTATGATAGGCCAAGCCGAAAAATTCATAGAAGAAGGTTTTGATGGATTCATTTCAAAACCCATTCAGGCAAAATATTTAAATGCCATATTAGTCAAACACATTAGAGATAAACAGCCACCCGAGGTCATTCAAGCGGCGAAGTTAACAATACAAGCGATTGACTCAAAAGATTTGAATCAAAATATCCGCAATTATCAGGAAAACGCAGATTTAATAAAAAAACTAAAGCGCGAGTTTACAAAAAGGCACAAAAATTTATTTCATGAAATAAATACGGCTTTAAATGCAGGTGATATTAAAACCGCACATCTTTTGTCTCATACGCTTAAAGGCATCGCTGGATTGGTGAAAGAATCCACTTTAGCGCAAATGGCTATGAACATAGAGCATCTTTTACGCGACAGCAAAATACCAAGCAACGAACAACTGCAAGCATTAGAAAATGAAATGACTCGCGTACTTAAAAGTATTGACGCGTCTGGTATTGTAATGTTTTCGAGTGATGCCAAGTTAAGCTCGGATATGATGGTGGTACTTTTTGATAAATTGACGAGACTATTAGAATCCCGCAATATTGAATGTTTTGATTTGCTCAATGAACTTTACAACATACCAGAAGCACGTGAAGTGGTTGAGCATATTGAAGCCTATGATTTTCAACTGGCACTGGGTGCATTGCGTAAGGCGCGGGCGTTGTTGGGTGTTTGATTACTTTATCCCTCATCCGTCAGTGCTTCTTTTAAAGCCTTTAGCACCTTTTTCTCAATACGCGAAACCTGCACCTGCGAAACGCCAATGGCTTTGGCCACCTCTGTCTGCGTCTTGTCTTGGAAATAACGCAAAATAATGACTTGGCGTTCTTTGGGCTTCAATGTTTCAATCAATTGTTTCAACGCAAGAATATTCACCGCGCGGTCGCTGTCGTCCAAGTCTTGGGCGACTTTATCAATTAAAAATATAGGGCTACCGTCGCCTTGGTAAATGGTAGCGTGCAGCGATTCTACATCCATTCCAGCTTCCATGGCGATGACCAAGTCTTCGGGGTTTACGTTTAGTTCTTGTGCTAATTCGTTGATGGTTGGCTGACGGCCTAATTTGCTGGTGAGCATTTCTGTTACATATCGTGCTTTTGTTGCCATTTCTTTCATCGGGCGTGACACTTTTATCATACCATCGTCGCGCAAAAACCGCTTTATCTCGCCAACAATCATGGGGATTGCATAAGTGGAAAATTTGACGTCGAAGCTGGAATCAAATTTGCGAATGCACTTTAATAGACCAATCGCGCCGATTTGATACAAATCATCCAGTTCGTAGCCGCGTTTGGAAAATTTTTTTACAACAGACCAAATAAGCCCGCTGTTTTCTTTGATTAACTGTTCTGTCGCACTTTCGTCGCCGTCTTGGGCGCGTGCGATTAATGCAAGGGTTGCATCCATTTTAGTTTGCTCCCAGCGTTTTTTTCATTGTAATGGTCGTGCCTATACCCGGTGTGGACGTGATAATGACTTCGTTCATAAAGGATTCCATGACTGTAAAGCCCAGGCCGCTGCGTTCCATTTCAGGCTTGGTGGTAAATAGTGGTGCGCGGGCATTTTCAATATTTTCTATGCCAACGCCTGCATCTGAAATTTCTATGGTAATTTCACGCTCATTTGAGGCAAGACTAATAGTTACAGTGCCTGGGTTCTCACCATACCCATGAATGATTGCGTTGGTTACCGCTTCGCTTACGGCGGTTTTAATGTCGGAAATTTCACCGACGGTTGGGTCAAGCGGTGTGATAAACGCGGTGGATATCACACGTGCGAGGGATACATTTTCTGACCGCGCATCCATTTCTAATTTAATATGGTTTTCTAGGCTAGTCATTTAAACTACCCCCCAGCACGCTTAACGCGTCGTTAGTGGTTTCGCTGCGCATCACAATTTTTGCAAGTCCTGAAATATCAAACAAACGTGATATCGTGTCGTTCATGCTGGACAGTGCAAGTTGTCCACCACGCTTTTCTGTATTTTTATACCGCCCAATAATCATGCCAATGCCCGATGAATCCATAAAATTAACACCTTCCATGTCCAGTACCAAATGTCTGCACGGTGATTTTTCATATGCCGAGTCAATTTGTGTACGCAGACGTTCTGCTTGATGGTGGTCAAGTTCGCCTTCTAGGTTGGCTATTAATACGCGCCCCTGTATATCAACTTGTAATGCCATTGTAATCCCTCTTCCATTTTCTGTAATTTATATTATCATAATGAAAAAATGAAATTTTTGCAATAGTTTTGCAACGGTATTTGAAATAGTTTTGGAATGATTATGCAAAAGTGTGTTATAATGCTTCGGACATTTACAATAGAATATGTCATGAGAGCTTTAGGAGGTTGTTTATATGTTTTTCAAAAAAGCGAACGTCACATCCGATTTGGATACGCCCAACACCGTCATTGGCAAGGGTGTGTACCTAGAGGCCGTGCGCATGTCGGGGCAGGAGTCTGTGCGTATTGATGGCATTTACAAAGGCGCGATTGAAATAGACGGAAGTTTAGTACTTGGGGACAGCGGAAGTATTACAGGCGATATCAGTGCAAACTACTTTTTAGTGGCGGGTGAGGTGAATGGCAATATCACTTGCGAAACCCAGTTGCATTTTGCGTCCACGGCGAAGGTGGTTGGTGATATAAAAACGTCGTCACTGATTGTGGACGAAGGCAGTCAGGTGACGGGGCGTTATCATGTGGGTTCAGAAAGAATCATGCCCGCAAGCCTTGGCAGCCGCGAAGAACGGCTGCGCCTTCTAAGCTCGGAGGAAAGTCACGATAGCGATGAAAAAGCGGTTTAAACTCGTATCATTTGCCATTATTTTGATGTTTTTTTCTGTTCCGGTTTATGCCAATACAGCGTATGGCGTAGATATACTTTTGTTGATGGATGTCAGCGGCTCGACAGGGCGGATTGACCCAGACCGTGCCGCCCTTACTGCCGCCATTGATTTGATTGAAATGCTGCCATCAGGGATATCCCGCGTGGGGGTCATTGGATTTTCTGGGCGTATTCAACACTATTTTCCTTTCTCAGCGTTGGATAGCGACGTGCGGGCGCAGATGGTTGAGGAAATTTCACGATTTCAATATGTAGGTTTTACGGATATTGGGCTGGCGTTATTGACTGCGGCAAGCATTTTTGAAAATGTCGATGAGCTAAACAATCCGATGGTTTTGCTTGTATCTGACGGAAATATTGGGCTAAGTCCTGCCCAAGCACCACGCACCAATGCGGATTCTTACAGCGATATAGAAACAGCCCTTGATATTTTTGAAGTAAACAATATTCCTGTCCACACCGTCGGTTTAAGCGATGGTGTGGACGCGGATGTATTGCAAATGATTGCCGAAAGAAGCCGCGCAACCGCGCAATTTACAAATGACGCAACTGTACTTTCTGCAATATTTACGGCATTGTTGGAGAATCATATAGGGGATGGATTTTTGCATCTTGAGGATGACGAGCCAATGGAATCAGAAGACACCACAGAAACATTGCCTTTAGAAGCACCTTCTGAAGAAATAATTGAAGCACCGACAGAAATTGAAGCAGAGGCAGAACCCTTTCAGGAAACAGAAGAACCAACCCAAGAAGCATTTTACGAAGAATCTCATGACGCATATGAATTATATGCATACGAAGCAAATGACGATGCAGAACGCCAGCCGCTCATAGGCTGGCGGCGCAACCTGCTATTTGGCTTAGCCATATTTTTTGCAATAACAGCATCTATTAGCGTAATACGCTTAGTGAAGGCGGTATCAGATTAAATGGAAAAAACAAAAGAATCACAACCATTTTACTACGGCGGACAAGCCGTAATGGAAGGCATCATGATGCGGGGGAAGAAAGCGTACGCCATGGCGGTACGCCGCCCCGACGGCGAAATCCAAATCATAGACAGACCCTTGTCCACCCTTACCACGCGCTACCCGTTTTTAAATTGGCCGCTGATTCGCGGCTCGGTGCAGTTGGTGCTTTCTATGAAGTTGGGTTTTGGCGCATTGTCACAATCTGCCGAAATTGCAATGGAGGGCATTGAAGAAGAACCCTCTCGTTTTGAAAAATTTCTGCAAGATAAATTGGGCGATAAACTAAACAATGTGTTGATGGGCATAGCCATGGTGCTGGCAGTTATTCTTGCTGTTGGGCTGTTTATGCTGCTTCCGACGTTCCTTGGGTCGTTGGTTGGCGCGCCGGGGGCGTTGACGGGTGTGGTTGAAGGTCTGGTACGTATCGCCATTTTTGTAGGGTATATTGCCGTTGTTTCACGCTCGAAGGATATCAAACGTGTATTTCAATACCACGGTGCAGAACATAAGGCCATCAATTGCCTGGAAAAAAATCTGCCGCTCACCACAGAGAATATAGCGTCTTGCACGCGTTTACATAAGCGATGCGGGACGAGTTTTATGCTGGTGGTGATGGTCATCACAATGATTTTGTTTATGATTGTACGCATTGACGGCATATGGCTGCGCTTTGCGTCGCGTATTCTGTTGCTGCCTGTTATTGCAGGGCTTTCATATGAGGTGAGCGTAAAATGGGCAGGGAAACGTGATAACTGGCTGGTCAGGTTAATTATTGCCCCAGGTATGCTGATTCAGCGCATGACCACTGCCGAACCTGATGATTCGCAAATTGAAATTGCCGTTACCGCGCTAAATACCGTGCTTACACAGGAAGCAGAAGAAAACGCGGACGCTCAAATGGGTGAGGGTACATGACCATAGCGGAAGCGTTGGACATAGGCACAAGTAAAATTGGGCGGCGCGATGCCATGTTATTATTGTCACATATCACGGACAAGCCAAATGGACATATTATGCTGCATGAAGGCGATGGTCTAAATGTGGCTGCCGAAAAATCGTATCTGGACTTTTTAGCCAGGCGACAAACAGGCGAACCATTGCAATACATCATAGGCAACTGGGAGTTTATGGGGCAAACGCTGAAAACAGACCACCGCGCACTCATTCCACGCCCTGAAACAGAATTGCTGGTTGAAGAAGCATTTTATTTCATCCGAAGTTGTCCCCCTCCAATCAATGTGCTGGATTTATGCACAGGCAGTGGATGTATTGCCATTGCCATCGCATCTATGGCGGTGGCAGAAGGCATTGATGTTGAAATGACCGCAGTCGATAAATCCGGCGAAGCGTTAAAACTAGCAAAAGAAAACGCAAAAAGCCTTGGATTAAAAATAAACTATATTGAATCAGATTTATTTTCTGCACTGGAAGCGGCATATGGTGAAGGGCGAGCGGATTTCATACGCACAAAAGCGAACAGCGACAGTCTAGCTTTCGATATAATCATCTCAAACCCCCCATATATCCCAACCGCCGAGATACAAACCCTAGACCCGGTAGTACGCGACCACGAACCACATATGGCACTGGACGGCGGCACAGACGGCATGGACTTCTACCGCAAAATAATCCCCCAAAGCCAAAAACTTCTACGCCAAGGCGGGGCACTATGCCTAGAAATTGGCCCAGCGGCAGTTGAAAGTATAATGATAGACGCAGGCTATAAAGATGTAAAACTGATAAACGACTACGCAAACCTCCCAAGAATATTACGTGGTATAAATCGAAAGGAAAATAAACATGTTTGACAGACTAACCGAACTAGAAACAAAATTTGCAGAACTATCTGAAAAAATTAGTGACCCGGAAGTGATTGCGGATAATAATGTATGGCGCGTGTTGATGAAAGAGCATAGCGACTTGACTCCTGTGATGGAAGCATTTAGGGAGTATAAACGCCTGAATGAATCAGTGGAAGAGGCCAAATCACTGCTCAATGAAAGTGCTGACGAAGAACTGCGCCAATTGGCTAAGGACGAACTGAAAGAAGGCCAGGAAGCCCTGGAAAACACGGTGGAACAACTGAAAATTCTGCTGCTGCCTAAAGACCCCAATGACGAAAAAAACGTCATCGTAGAAATCCGTGGCGGCGCAGGCGGCGACGAAGCGGCACTGTTCGCCAACACGCTGTATCGTATGTACGGCCTGTACGCCGAACGCCGCCGCTGGAAAACAGAAATCATGAGTGCCAACGAAAGCGCACTGGGCGGCTTCAAGGAAGTCTCATTCATGATTCAGGGTAGGGGAGCATATTCCCGCTTAAAATACGAAAGCGGCGTACACCGTGTACAACGCATTCCCGAAACCGAAAGTAGCGGACGCATTCATACATCTACAGTCACCGTAGCAGTCCTGCCCGAAGCCGAAGACGTAGATGTCAACCTCAACATGGCAGACGTGCGTGTAGACGTATACCGTTCATCCGGCAACGGTGGGCAAAGTGTAAACACCACCGACTCTGCCGTGCGCGTTACACACACGCCAACAGGCATAGTCGTTGCCTGCCAAGACGAAAAATCGCAGCTAAAAAACAAAGACAAAGCACTCAAAATCTTGCGCGCAAAACTATACGAGCTAGAGCAAGAAAAACAACATTCCGAACAATCGGCAGAACGTCGTAGCCAAATAGGCACAGGCGACCGTAGCGAACGCATTCGCACCTACAACTATCCCCAAAGCCGCGTAACCGACCACCGCATTAAACTCACACTACAAAAACTAGACGCGGTACTCAACGGTGACTTAGACGAAATTTTAGACAACTGCATCACCGAAGACCAAGCAAAAAAATTGCAGGGGGCGTAAACGTGGTCAATGTTTTTAAACGGCATGAAATTAAATACATGCTAACACAGGAACAACACGCCTATATTTTAGACGCATTCAAAAACCATATGACAGCCGACGCCTATGGCAAATACCTGGTGCAAAATATGTACTTCGATACAGACAACTGGGACGTTATACAAAAATCTATTGAAAAACCCATTTACAAAGAAAAATTGCGTTTGCGCTGTTACGGCATACCCACCGCCGACACAAAAATGTTTCTGGAGCTGAAAAAAAAATATAAGGGCATTGTATATAAACGCCGCATAGCCTTTCTAATGGCAGAACTTTTTGAAAACGCAAAAAGCCTGCACAAAATCATTGAAGAAGACGGCTCGCAAATTGCCCGCGAATTGGAATTTTACCTGAAAACCAATCCCGTCCACGAAAAAGTATATATCGCGTACAATCGTGCCGCATACTCCGACGGGATAGACCTGCGCGTGACCTTCGATACAGACGCGTATTTTCGTTTGCATTCGCTGGGTTATGAAAGCCCAGAAGTAGGGCAGGTTATTTTTCCCAATGATAAAATTCTAATGGAAGTAAAAACCGCAGGCGGCATTCCACTGTGGCTGACAAAAATACTCAGCGATAAAAAAATATTCCCCATATCTTTTTCGAAATACGGGGAAAGCTATATCAAGTACATTTTAGGGGATGTTAAACAATGGACGTCGACTTCTTCATCAGTGGCATAGGCGAAGGGCCAACAGTGCAGCTATTTTTGATTCATACAGTGTGCGCATTGCTTTTTGGCGTGGTGGTTTCCTGTGTTTATCGGTTTAAAAACGAGCATAGCAAAACGATGGCATTAACGCTGGTGGTTTTGCCAACGCTGGTGCAGGCCATTATTATGCTGGTCAGCGGAAGCATTGGCGCGGGCATTGCGGTTGCGGGTGCTTTTTCGCTGGTGCGGTTTCGTTCAGCCACAGGCAACGCAAAGGATATCGGATATTTATTCTTCGCAATGGTGCTGGGCTTTATCACGGGTATGGGCTTTTTGGTGTTTGCGTTTATTTTCCTGTTAATCGTTGGCTGCGTATTTATGATTATGGCACAGTTTGGGGAAAAAGAAGACGCAAACATGCGTAAGCTGCGTATAACCATTCCAGAAAGTTTAGACTTTGACGGTATTTTCGATGATGTTTTTCAAAAATATACTAAAAATGCCGAACTGGATAAGGTCAAAAGTACAAACATGGGCAGCATGTATGAATTGACTTTTACTATTGTGCTGAACAACCCTGCAAGTTTGAAACCGTTTATTGATGAGCTTCGTACGCGGAATGGTAATTTAAATATATTTTTGAGTCGGATTATTGGGGATTCGGATGAGCTTTGATAGTATCTTTTTATTGGAGTATTTTTATTGCATATTATATTTCATATTTAGATGGACAGGAAACGGATATAATCGGCTCTTTCCTTGCCGAATGTACCGCTATGAAAGACGAAAACCGCATACCCGCAAGTGACTTGTACGCCGCCTATACCCTATGGGCGAAAGATAACGGCTATCGGCAAATGAATAACAAGAACTTTATAGCTGAACTTCGCCGCCGCCTTGATGTACGGCGTGGGGGCATGGGTAATATCGTGGTGGGGTGATACTGGATTATTCCGAAAATCCCTTTGACTAAAATTTGTGGGAGCGACTGAAAATTGCTACATTTCATGCACTTGCTACACTCGCCCATTTATTGGAAGTGTAGCAAGTGTAGGAGTGTAGCAAAATTGGGGCGGTTTCACAAATTCTTTTCTGAAATAGGTAAACAGGCAGGGGGCGATGGTGTTCCGCTCCTGCCTGTGAATGGGGGCTACACGGATTTTGCTTATTAGGTAATGTCAAGCACTAACCCATCAAAAGCTACATCATACCCATGTTCATTTGCAAATAATACAAATTCGTCATGCGGTAAAGTTCCCTCATGTGAGATATGAGAAGCAAAAAC
>Ga0131853_10010731_pt1 | contig 16752 bp, 8 predicted proteins | sample TergutLab28metaG_FD_92764 | JGI IMG/M metagenome (GOLD analysis project Ga0131853, IMG submission 92764) | Labiotermes labralis P1 segment gut microbial communities from Petit-Saut dam, French Guiana - Lab288 P1 (version 2) (version 2) | ecosystem: Host-associated > Arthropoda: Insects >...
GACGAGGTAACGGGGGAATGGAGGAGATTGCATAACGATAAGCTAAATGATTTGTACTCCTCACCCAATATTGTGCGGGTGATAAAATCGAGAAGAATGAAATGGGCTGGGCATGTGGCGCATATGGGTGAGGTGAGGGGGTGTATAGGGTCTTGGTGGGGAAACCGGAGGGAAAGAGAACACTGGGGAGACCTAGGCGTAGATGGGTGGATAATATTAGGATGGATCTCGAGGAGGTGGAATGTGGGTATATGGACTGGATTGGGCTGGCCCAGGATGGAGACATGTGGCGAACGCTTGTGCGTGCGGTAATGAACCTTAGGGTTCTGTGAAATGTGGGGAATTTCTTGACTAGCTGCAAACCAGTTAGCTTCTCAAGAAGGACTCTGCACCATGGAGTAAGTAAGCAAGTATATCAGATAGAAGGATATTGGATAAGTTGATCCCAGTGACATAAATACGAATAAATGATAATACTGAAAGTAACTACTTGTTAGCAAGTGGAAGAAAATCAAACTTTCTAAATATTTGCCAACAAGTTACTGCCTGTTTTACAATTGTCATTATTCTAATGATTTTTGGATATAAAATAACTTTATGCATCTTTAATTTCCCCGCAGAATTACTCCAAATGATGTGATGGAATGGAAGTGAAGTAAGGGGATATAGAGTTTCTGTTTTTATGAGTGGTGTCAGTGCCCTCATAGAAAAGCTTAAGGAACAGAGGTTATGGATAATGTATGGAATGTGTTGTGCATTAAAAGTTACCATCACTTTGTATGCCAATAAATTCAGTTGTTTTATCATCATGATTAGGTAAACACAGGTTTTGTTGTTGATTCAAAATGTCATGAAATTTGTTTTGTCAACATTTAGTGTAACATGACCGGCTTTAGTGAAGACATGGTGGAGGCATTTTGAAAGTGGCCAGTTTCTGGACATAAAGTAAGAATACTAGTTTTCATCTGGGGTTGATGGTTAGGGCAGATGATTGATATGTATAAACTATATTTGACTGGAAAGCTGAAAGTGGAGACAAATTAGTGAACGTACAACAAATCATAGCAATTATGTTTTAAAGAAGTGTGACTTTGTTGTATTTCTGCAGTCATATTTCTTATACATACATGCATACATACATTCATACATTCCTTGGATCCATTATTGTGTCATAAATACAGCAGGATCTGAAACAAGACATAAATATACAAATATACAAATTTACAGTGTAAAATACTACTAACATTTCACAAAAATAGTACTATGAAACATCTTTCCACATAAAAAAACATCTACAGAGTAAAAGGTTTGTATATGTAGGTATTTTCTTAAGGATGCTTTCAATTTTGCATTGTCATTTTTGAGGATTGTTACTCTAGGTGGTAAACTATTAAAAAATTTTATGCCAGCATAGAATGTACTTTTTTGAAAACAGGTTGGCATTTGGTTTATGAAGATGATGCTCATTCCTTGTATTAACCCTTTAAAGGCAAAGCGCAGACTTCTTTATTAAAGGACCTAGCTCATACCTCACAGTAAACACTTTTTGTCTCTGTTATAAAAACCAATCAGTTTTTTATTTAAGTGGCACAAGTCACTGTTTGTTCTCATATAAATACAAAACACGTATATACAGTGTGGGCAGAAAGTACAATTGTTGAATGTTAAACCTGTTGTTGTATCACAAAACCAGTAAGCTTTAAAAGGTTAATACTGTGTTTAGATGAATTGGTTTGAAAAATTTCGTGATTATTGGTAATTAAGTTTATTAATGAAAGTACATTGTGACATGGAACTGGTAAAATCTCTAATTGTTTAAATAGACTTCTGCAAGAGGTTCTGGGTTGTGCACCAGCCATAAGTGTGATGATTTTCTTGTGTAAAGTGAAAATCTTCCCACTGTTTGAAGAAGTACTCCAAAAGATTATTCCATATTTTATAATAGAATGAAAGTATGCATAGTAAATTAATTTGAGAGTGTAAAAGTTATTGATATGGACCATTGGCCTAAAGGCATAACATAGTCCACATGTAAATCATTTCCTCAGTGTGGTTCTTCCAATTTATGTGGCTATAAATTTGTAAAGAAAGAAGTTTTGTATTCTCTGTTCCTTCTATACACTTTGCTGTTTAACTAATATGTAATGTAGAATGTGCTGAATTCTTTGTTATGAATTTCTGTATATTTATTTTATATAAATTGAGAACTAAATTATTAGCAGCAAACCATTTAATCATATGAGAGAGAACAGAAATATTTGAAATATCTGCTTGTAATTATGACACTAGTATCATCAGCAAATAATATTAGTTCTGATACAGAATTTATTCTCAGGGGAAGGTCATTTATATATATTATGAACAATAAAGGTCCTAGAATTGATCCTTGGGGAACTCTATGTTTCATTATACCCCAGCCAGAGAAAAAATTTTGAGCTGTATTAGGTGGTTTTACTTCAACTTTCTGTCTTCTGTTAGCTATATGAGACCTGAACCAGTCCTCATATATTCCTCAAATTCCATAGAAATGTAATTTAGCTAACAAAATTTTGTAATTCACGCAATCGAAAGCCTTTGTCAAATCACAGAAAATTCCTCCAACATGCAGTAGGTTGTCACTAAATAATTTCATAAATGTATTAATTTCTCAAGACAGCCATCTCAAATTCACACTGCTATAGATCAAAAACAACTGGAGAATGTGGAATATATCAATCATTTTTTTATTTCATTTATTTCACATTCCATTGATCTTATGCAGATGTGGAATTAGTCATGTATACATTTAGCATAATAAATAAATTAAGTGTACATTCAGCATAAGTTGTGCCTTACTGTAATATTATAGGATAGCAGTGTTAATAGTTATAAGTACTGTGATTAGAATAAGCATAAGTAATAATCTGAGTAAAATTAATATCGTGGTTAATTATGTATTAAAATATTCCTGCAGACTATAAAATGAATTATGTAACAGATATCTTTTTAGAGCTAGTTGGAATTTATTCTTATCACTGGATAAATCTTTAATGGCTGTTGGTAGATGATTGTAGATCTTAATTCCTGAATAATAAACAGGTACAGATTCGAAGTTTGTCTTGTATTGATTTTATGTACTTGTGAGTTGAACAGAAATTGGTCTTTATTTTTAGTAACAAATAAAAGTATTGAGCATATATATTGGGATTGAATTGGAAGGATATTTAATTCCTTGAATAGTTGCCGACAAGAGGCATTCTTACTTGAATTCATAATTATTCTAACTTTTCTTTTCCGAATTTTAAATATTTCTTCACTGTGAGATGAATTCCCCCAGAATATGATTCCATAAGATATAATTGCGTGAACATATGCAAAATATGTACTTCTCAGTACATCTAGGGACATAAGTGGCTTAATCGATCTGATGGCATAACAAGCCTTATTCAGTCTAGATGTTAGTTCACCAATATGATACTTTGAAGTCAAGGAAGTGTTGATAGTCAGTCCTAAAAATTTTAAACTTTGAGTAGTAGCAATTTTTCTGTTACTAAATGATACTTGCATATTAATTTCATGATCACTTTTAGGTAGGAATTGCAGAAAATATGTTTTATTGTAGTATAACATTAATAAATCACTGTGGAACCATTTATTTATTTCATTAAATATATCATAACTATTAAACTTAAATTCTCTCTCGTCACGTTTTGCAATAATGAAATTTGTGTCATCAGCAAATAAGATTGGGCTGGATTTGTCAGATACACTTTTAGAAAGATTATTAACATATATTAAAACAATAATAGACCAAGAACTGAACCCTGTGGATCTCTGTGTTGTACTTTTTCCCATTTAGAAAAATTTGGGCAGCATGGTAACAAATGATGCAAGATGTACATATGAAATTAAATCCAGGGTTGCCATGGGAAGAGCAGCATTCAACAAGAAGACTGTTTTCACCAGTAAATTGGACTTAAATTTAAAGAGGAAACTTGTAAATTGCCACATTTGGAGTGTGGCTTTGTATGGTGCTGAAACTTGGACACTTTGGAAAGTAGGTCATAAATACCTGGAAAATTTCAAAATGTCTTGCTGGGGAAGGAGGAAGAAGATCAGCTGGATTGATTGTGTGAAGAATGAAGAAATGCTACTTAGAGACAAGGAGAAAAGGGAATATCCAGCACACAATAAAACAAAGGAAGGCTAACCTAATTGGTCACATCCTGCGTAGGAATTGAATTTGAAAACATGTTATTGAAGGAAAGATAGAAAGGAGGATAGAAGTGAGAGGAAAATGAGAATGAAAATGTAAGCAGGTACAGGATGACCTTAAGGAAATTAGAGGATACTGGAAATTGAAAGAGGAAGCACTAGCTAACACTTGGAGAACTCACTTTGGAAGATGCTGTGCACCTGTCATAAAACAGGCTATGGAATGATGATGAGTGCTGCCTTGTGATGTGTATTCTATTGTCCATGCAAAGCAGGGCTGACTGGTATTCACTATATGATGCCTGCCTGCAGTGATGTACACTTGTGTAATACAGCTGTTTGCTTTTTTATTTTAGAAATTAGGTGTAAGTCACTCAGGCATACATCCTGTTACATTAATTGCTATTAAATGTTATTGTGTCTTGGAAATAGTTTAAATCCATGAATGTGTTTGTATTTTTATTTTGTATTTCATAATTAAGTTTGATACATATCATTATACTGTGTGTACAGATGATTGTTGTCTTCATGTAGGTACCTGTTAAGGAAAAATGTCTGCCTGTTCATCTGTTCACGATTTAAGTACAGCATTTAAATCAGGTGGAAAAAAGTCAAGAAAAAGTTTAAGTTTCTCATTTCCGTCAAAGTTAGGTAAGTGTCATGCTTTGTATATTTTATGACTGACCAGTTTTATGTTATGTGAACCTACTTTTCAACATTTTTTCTTCTAATCTAGGTTCAAGGAAGTGGAAATCAAACAATCTTCAGTTGGCACGAGAGAATGCCAGATTAAAGAAAGATGTACAGAAATGGGTCCAACTTCATACAGAGGAATCTCTTAGATATAATGTCTTAGAAATGTCATGGAGGCGTCGTGGGGTAAGTAATTTTAGGCTTTATGAAGTGGTCTCTCTTTTTGACTTCATTAGGTCATGGCTTACAAGTTTTGAAAATATTGTACGAGTCGTACATCAGCAAAACATGTAGTGTGTAGAAAATCAGGTGTTGGAAACAGAGTGAAAAATCATGCTCGTTCCTTATTTTTAAAGACTGGTATGAAACTCCTTAAGTAGTCAAGGATTGTTTGTGTTTGGCCATTAAACATGAAGCTTCATTGCTGTCTCCTTTTTGGACCTGGGAATTGAGGATGCTTAATAGTATCATTTACAGTGGTATGACATAAAAAGGGCTGTGAAGGTGTGGTAGTGAGATGAAGACATATAGTTGATTAGAATAAATTGCATAACTGGATACAGGAAGGCATAGTAGCTGTGTCTAGTATAGTTGAAGGTTCACTGATGGAAATAGAAGAATCTAGATTTGGCACTGTTTCTGGTTCATTCCTCTTGAGGCAGTGTCAATCATTTTTAAATTGTAGCCTTGAGTTATGTTAATGAAACAATTTTTAGATTGCAGTTTTCAGTTATGCATAAAGAAACAGGATGGGAGGGCATGGACTGGATGATGTATTAAAGGTTAGGGACAAGTGGCAGTGTTTGATCTGGGAGTTCCATGAAATACAGTTGAGTGGCCATTCATTCAGCCTTGAGTTAGAGACACCAGGCTACATGGCATCATAACCCAGAAGATAATAGCCTAAATCTTCACCCTCAAATCTCAGGAAATTGATTTTTTTGTAATTTTCATCTCCAGTCTCATTTGTGTACAAAAAAAGCCGTTAATTTAGGTATGTCCATACAAAATAGTGAACCTGGCATAGTAAAGTAACATAAGTAAGGTTAAATACAATTTGCAGCAAAGAGAGGCCAACAGTATGGTACACCATTAATACAGAATTTGTGTTGTTACAGCGCACACTGTCCAAAGTTGGCTTACTATCTCGTGTGGTTGGAAATCATATTGGGAAGGCAATGGATTATGTAACTGAGATACAGGCTGCATGTCAGGAGGAACTTTCAATGCCACATGATGAAGTAACCGATAATTCAGGTTAGATTCATTAATGACAAGTATTTCCACCTACACATGTTCACAGGACTATCGCAGGGTGCAGGAAGCAATGTAAAAATGTTTATTTTTGTGTACAAGCTTTTCTTCCTAAAAGTAACGAAAACATACTTTTGATGTGATGATGCTGTGCATGCACACACACATGCGCGCGCGCGCACACACACACACACACACACACACTCACTAGATGGCAAAGAGACTGGGATTATACCTAGGACAACAAGCTACAGTAAGTGAAATTAGTAGTGCTGTCTTGAAGATTGTGTCATCCTGCCTGTCATGAGGAGTATGCTGCATGGAGGAGACCCTATCTGGAGAAGTTAATACTCCCTTGGATACAATTTCAAACTTCTTATGGAATCCAAAAATACATTACTTTGTTCAGTTATCCTGCTACTGGTCTTTTTTTCCTGGTCCGTTATTAATTTGTGCCCACACGTTGTGACACACTAGGTCCAACCTTCCAAGAATATTGGGCTAGTTCTCGAACATCGGATTTTTCATCTGTAGGGTAAGAATCAGGCTTTTGTTTGCAAAGTTTTGGGGACCCGATTAGGTCACAAGCCATCATCTTACATAAATAAATTATCAGTACACGGACTGAATGAGATCAGATCATTCGACACTCCATATTCTAGGCTGAAAGGCATGGCATTTACAGAGAGATAAATGAAGTTAATTCCAATACAGACAATATATTAGTAAAAATGTATTACACCGTTAAAATGAGGAGTGTAGTTGTCAACACTTCATTATCTAACAATTCACTAGTTCTTCCTACAATGCTGTTCAGAATTGCCATAGACTGTTGTCAATTCAGAAGCAAACCTGTCAACCTTGTAGGTGTAACACAATGATATAAACCTTCAGAGTCACTTGGCAGTAACATTTCATTACTGTAACAGCATGTTGCCTTGAAATTAGTAGCATTCTTGTTAATTCCATATACAGTATACACTCAACTCTCCAACTTCCCAACTCTTTATGCCCTGAATGTTGTGCTTTTCCACCCTATGTCAACACATCAGTTTGTTGTTTCTCAATGAAATGGTAACTATCTGTGCTGATGGTCTGTTGTACAATTTGTTTGACCCTGGTCTAGACATTACATATTCCTTAGAGTCTGGCCATCAGCAAATCAACGTCTGTCTGTCGTAAGACATACGTTTGAAATTCTGTTTTCTTTGACAGCATGATTTTGAACAAACATTCAACTATGGTTTGTGCTGTTATAACTCGTAGTGGTCTCTTCTGTCTTTGGCTGAAGTTTTGATTTTCTGTTTGAACTTTACCAAGCCATATTATGTTCTCATTAGCATCCAGGTTTTCCAGCACTGCAAACATAGTTTGAGGTGTAACCTGATACTTCATCTGTGTTTGTTGTACAAATGCCTAAATAAGTCAGTGTGTCTGTATGTAGCTGTCATTTTGTCAGTCCCTTATGCTGATCCTTTCATTTCAGAGTGTTTTTCTCGGTGTAGGCATTCCATGCCAAATATAAACCTTGGAAGGTTAAGCAGAACACGTGAAGGTAAGTCATCCGTTATTGAATGTCACAAGCTAGCACTTATTTTTCATACTTCAGAGGCCTTGAGTTCAGTAACCCAGAGATTGGCTGTCCTGACTGAAATACAGTTATTTATGCTAGATGCAATGGTATTTGAAGTCCAAATGTATTTTGTTGGTATCTAAAGAGATTACTGATCTGTTTCATGGAGCTTGAATTAATGTATGGAAATTGCTCTTATTCATATACCCAGTTTCTGCTTTTACACATGTGTTTTTATCCTGAAACAATGAAAGGCACAGGCTATGGTCAGTGACCTTTATAAACAAGTTGGATAAATATATAGTTTGTTATTAATTTGTGTTGTTCATTAATTATTTTCATACTGTCTGCCAGCAGTGTCACAACTGTGCACCAGATCTCAGCTAATACATCAGGTTAAACCTATGGTTAGTGGACATCTTATCATAAAACCAACTATTGCACTTCAGCGTCTCAACCTTCAAGATGTTCAAACATTCAGTCCAGTGGAACGGATGCAGTCTCCACTGCCAGAATCAATTGAAGGTATTGTATTTTATTGTTGTGTGTACTTTCATACTGACTGAGCTCCCTGCTGCAGGATATTACCTCTGAAGTGTATATGGATTTATTAGTGTTTGAGAAATTCTGTGTTCTGATCTTGTAGTTTATGTGCAGAGAAATAATTGAACAAGTATGGTGGATATGTTATACTCTTTTGACCATAGGGTCTAGTGGTAGCAAGTTGTGTGTAGGTGCATGTGTATGTGTGTGCACATGTGCCACAAATATAACCATACAAATTGTTTCAACACTTCACTTATAAACCACAACTGTGCTACTACTGTTTTAAGATCATGATGATGTAACAGTGTTGTTATAATGCACTTTGGTGTCACTGTAAGGGTCGGAATTCATGTCCATTACATGTAGTAACAGTGTGATGCTTGTAATCCACGTGATGTATTAACATGTTTATCTGCACCTTTTGCCAGTCATAGTTCCACACTGTCAGCATGTCGTACTCCCTGTAGCAGAAGGTGTAGAGCTGTAATTTCACACACTGTTTGTAGTAAAGTAAAACATATTGCCAAAGGGAAGTGTAACAAATTGGCAAGCAGCATATCGTCCAAGAGGCATGGTATGACTTATTGGGAGAAGGCAGCTGATTTTTGTGTTGTAGTAGAAATGTATGACAGTTGTTATACCACTGGTTTATAAATCTACTATTACAGTTATGCGTCACTTGCATGCTTTGAATATGTCATTAATTATTCGCACAGGGAAGCATCATCAGAAATGGCTGAGCAATGGCTGAGGTGGTTAGTCACTGACCTTTCACTGCAGGGGCCTAGATTAGATCCCATTCCAGTCCACATGGGCTTTGTGGTGGACAAAATTGTACTTTGAGAGTTTTTTTTTTTTTGAGCACTTCACTTTCACTCTCTTTACACCATTATGCTATTCAAATAGTTACATTACCTGTTGTTGACACTGTGTAGTCTGAGGATGTGACAGTCTTGTTAAATAAAATGTCTTCCTGACTCTGTCTGTCATTCTCTCTTCCACTAGAGGACATGCATTATGTGAGGTTCTGACAATGATAGTAATGACAGTTCAAGTCTTCTGGGATGTAACATGTCAGCTGGTAAATAGTAACTATTTGATGTGGCACAGAATCCCAGAAGGCTTGAGTGTTCACGAGAGAAGATATCTGACAAATTGGCAAGCCAGTAATTTTACTTACCTCTGCTCTAACAACTCGGTATTGTAATTGAAATTGTGTGTCCCTGTGCCATTAAGACATTATGTGGAGTGGAGATATAGCTTTACTCCTACTTAATTTTGTAGGAGTTGAATGGTTAGGTTTTCGTTCATGTCTTTTACCCTCATTTAGATAGCCCTTAGTGCCCACTGGGCAGGAGGTTACATGTTCTTTATAGTCATTTTGGACATTTTGGTGAAGAGAATTTTTGACCCAACAGGGAATTAAATGTCAGTTACAAAGCTGTCATCCAGTCACCACAGTGATTCAACCCCATTACTTATTAGTTTTTCTTTAATTTTGAAGTAATTTATACAGTGCAACAGAACTATTTTTAAAAGTTTTCATCATATAAAAATAACATTAAATATCTAAAATATTCCTAAATCATGTTAGTTACTTTGGATCACTGTGGGATGTATTGTAGAATTGGCAGTGAACAATTTTTGCCATTCTCAAGTGTATAAGTTTGCGAACTTTGGTTTTCTGTATCTTTTAAAATTAAGAATAAAAGCTTGAGTGTCATTTTATTCTGTGAACTTTATTCTTGAGTGTCACATTGGAAATAGGGGTTTGGAAATTGATGGGTCATTTTTGCTTTATTGTGTATGCAGTTTATAAGATGTCCTAGGTGCCACACCAAACATGTCTGGTTATTTCAGCCTAGTGTTGTTCACTGTATTATTTACAGAAGAGAACTGTCCAAGGTGTTGGGAGTCACATCTCATGCGTGTAATTGCCAGTTTGTGATGGTATCTAGAATACATTTAGTCTCTGTGCCTGTACCTTGCTGTGCCAAAGTAGGAACCATATACATGATGTAAACAGCTGTTAATACTCAGCCCATGTAACATGCTATGGTTAATAAACTCTGGTTCACATTCGATTGCAGCATGGTACCATTCCCTGTAGAATCTATTGTCCTTCAAACTTCTATTTAAAAATGTAGAAATTAAGATGAACAGAACTGGAATTTTTACATGTTGTTTTGCATAGTTGTGAAACTAGTCTCTTATACCAGGAGAATAATATGGATTGAGGGTTTTGAGACAAGAGTGCTAAGGATAATACTGTATATATTTGAATGCAAGAGGACTCTTGTCTAAGATGACCCCACAAATAAAACAGGTCTTTGAAGGGAAATTGTATTTATCCAAATCGAAGCTGCCCCCTCAAAAATAAAACACCTGCTAAGAAAAAATACTTTACTATTAATTTCATTTACTTAATACACGGAGCATGTCTGATTCTATATACCTTTACCAATCAGCATCACTGTCTCCATCTTCACAATCAGTGCCATCATCATCATCATTCCCATCTGCTATATTGGATGTACAGCACTTCTTAAACCCCTTTACATTCACTTGTGGTGAAATGCATGCTGTTACGATTCACATTGACTAAATAATACATTTGTATTTCTTGGTTTGTAAACTAACTTGAACACATGAACATTCACAATTTTCTCCACCAATGGTGTTAGTGGTGTTAAGAATTTTAAATACATGTGTTCTGGATTTTTCTGTTGTGTCTGTGGTCTGCTCAGTCTGAGTATATGGCTCTTTTTATGGTTTTTATTCTGTGGATTAGTTCCGGTTTTATTTTTGAGTCTTGTAGTTAATTTTTAATTTTCTAGTAGCCATCTTCCTGTTACTACCCCTGTACTAGGTAAGTTTTCAGGTCCACATCTTAACATGTTTACTGTTTATATGGTGCCCAGTGAATGAGAATAGCTTGATCTGAGGGGTCCACAGGGTGAGGTGTTTCTTTGCCCGTAGACAGAAATAGAACCGCCATCCAAAAGTCATGTATCTTTAAAAAATTATACAATGGACAAAGTCCAAAAAAAGAAGATTGTGTCAGTTAACTTCAGTCATGCTGTGTTCTCTATTTTGTTTACACTTGGCAATGCATAACTTGGTTTGGCTCTCTGTAGTCTGGTTCAGAGTGATCTGGTTTGGTGTGGTCTGGTTCGGCGCTTCACAGTGAATTTAAGACGATCTCACATGTTTAAGCACCAAATTTAAGGGGTATAAGCCTGGTTTTGCATTAAAATAAATACAGTGTTGGTAGTAATGGGAGAATGGAGGAAGGTACATAATTAGGAGTTTCATAATTTTTATTTTTCATCAAATAGATTGTGCAGATCAGAAAGAATGAAATAGACAGGACTTAGCAGCATGCATGGTATGTGTGAGAAATTCATGTGGCACTTTAGTCAGAAAATCTTAAGGGAAGAGAGATCATGTAGGAGTTATAAGTGTAGATGGGAAGATATTATTAAAGTAGTACAAAAAGACATAGGTTGTGATGTTTAAGGTAGGATCCAGTTGCAGTCTTGTGATCAGGGCTTGAAATCCTGTAAATGGCATGGAATCTAGTTACCACATGGCTAATTAGTATTTTATGTCATTAATACTTTTGTGTCTCTTGTCTGATGCAGTTAGTTTAAAAAGGGATTTTAAGCAAATGGTGTGTTTCACAGCTGACCAAGTAGAAGAAGTGGATCTGACTGCTGAAAGCGCTACAGTTTCGTCTCTTGCTTCCTCAGATGAAGAGGTAGGTCGTGGAGACACACAAAATAAGTGAGGAATGTAAGGTCAGATCCCAAGTGCTGTTGAAACTAGTTGTGCCCATAAATTCCTGATTTTCATGACCTGACAGCTTTATAGTAAAGATCTCTGGCACAGAATTTTCTAATACAAAGTACCATGCAGGAAATATTACATCCCTATTGAGAATATAGTGCAGTAGTTCAATAATGTGAAAGCTTCAAGTCATGTACAGAAACCATCGAGATGGTATTGAAAACAATTTGGCATTTATAGGAGAAATTATCGTGGATTATGTAATATAGTGCGATGCCATTAAAAGTCTTGTTGAAGTAGGAAAGTGTTATATTTGTTGCATAGTATTTGTAAGAAAGCTCTATATCTTCAGCTGTATGGCTGTGAGTGAGCAGATTACAGTTTTCTGGATTGTGATACCATGTAATCTTGTAAGTGGATACCAGCATTTTGGAGTAACGTGGCTGCATCCATGTTTCTTCAGCACATTGTTATTTACTTGCAAATTACACTGTGTTACAGCCCAGAAGACCACAGTCTGTTTAGACATTTCTTTGCTGCTGAAAAAGTTTTGATGCTTACTCAGATTAAATAATTCAATAATTACATTATTTTTAATTGTTTCTGGACAAGGTTAGTCTTAAATTACAGAGTTTTGGTTTGCATGTTATGTGTTTAGTTTTACGGTTCTGCTTTTTCCTCATTTTCAGAAGGAAGTAGAATTTTCTTCGTACTTTTATCGTGTGGTTACTGTTACCCCCAGAACTGAGATTGCTCCATGTTTATGGGCTGGGATTGATTTTTTTTTTCATTTCTTGGGAGGGTAGAGTGACAATGTGAAGAACTGATGGAACTTTACCTCCACTTGCTTATATTTTTCTTCTTGTAGTCATAGAGTACAATGATTACTTTTTTTTTTGGTACTGGAAAAAAAAAATTGTGCAGGGCTGTCAGCTTGTCTCTGTTCCCTGCTTATGTCCTTTCTCATGTACTCAGCATAATATTTGGTTTTACCTCTTCATCAGTTGAACAAGTGCAAATATTTGTGAGTATGCATGTAGATGTACTCATGTTTCCAGTGCATGTGCTCATGTTCCGAAACACCACACCATGAAGGGGAAATGGAGGATAAGCCCCATGCATTCTTGACTTTGGCAGTAGGTTGAGGTGTCTGGTTAGGTATGTGCTGTGGCTGCTTGACTCCCCAAAGAAGTAGCCCATGGGGCCCATTAGATAGGAATCTCATTGTGCCTCAGGGCCAGACAGGAGACTTTGGAGAAAGGAAAAATCTCATGCCATCTTCAGCAGTCAACTCCATTGTCCATGCATCCATCCAGACTGTAACCTGTTTATGATACTGACTTAGCCTTCGCAGCTGCTCTCATGAGTTGAAGTTTGGAACAGCTTACTGATGGTAGAGTGAAAAGGGAGCTACCGATTGGAAAATGAAAGCTCAGAAATGTGGTGGTTTGCTTTCTGCGTGTCAAATAAATGAGATGTTATAAAGTCATTCCTTTAAAACAAACAAGTCAGCCAAATATTCTTCTAAAATTTGGTAACGTTAATGGCTACATGTTCATTAAAAAAGATTGAGTCTTTTGAGTTATAACACTGTATTAATGTATAATGCCTTCCTCGTCAGGATAGAAGAGAAGGTGGTGGGGTGGTAGTAGTAGTAGTAGTAGTAGTAGTAGTAGTAGTAGTATCTACCTGACTTCATAATATTGTAACCCAGGAGATCATAATACAGATCCTTACTGCCATGAAAATCACAAATCTCGTATAAGTGGAAAGGGTATGTAGTCATACACAACTATGTCAATTTAGGTGTATTTAATGGCTATACTAGACAACTACATATTTCAGCCTTTACTGGCCATCTTCATGTTGTCTTCCAGAGAACTTAACTGATGGTCCTACTATATACATTGAGCGCGCACATGGTGCAGAGATCTCTACATATGGGCCTTATAGCGTAATGTAATTTCTATATGTGGTGGTATGCTCTGACTAGAGACATGGTAGTGCTAGTGGCTAGTGTCAAGTTTGAAGGTTCTGGTCCGCTGGTATTATGATGAGGCATGTTCCTCTTCCTTCCTCTTAATTGGGGTCATGTTGTGGTGAGGCCCAAATGACCTTGGATGTACAGTCCCTTGCCTGTGGGAACAGAGACTCATATAAATGGAATTTGCGACGTGCTGTGCTGCTGCCTCAGAACACTTTGGTAAAGCATTTTTATGCCAAGAAGTAGCAAATACTGTGGTAAGAAAACAGAACATCTGCCGTACCTGATTTGACCCCATGCAGCTTCTCGTTCCAAAAATTAACAGTATTTTTGAGAGGGTCTTATTCTAAGTTGCCTAAAAAACATGAATCAGGGTAGTGTGTTGGTGGTAGTGGAAGCATTCAGAAATATGTCATTTGGCATGGCAGAGATGTTGGATTTTTCGTACACTCAGAGGAGGGAAGACTTAATAAAGGTTAATGACAACGTAAATTTTATTTACAAGTCATCCCATATTTGTCAGAGCTGTTAGATTCTGTTTTGTTTAGTTTTTATGGCCAGTTCTGTGGTTGTTATAGTCTTATTATTTACTAGTCATTTACCTTCAGGTTCTTTACTCACAAAGTGTTACTGTGCAGGGAATCATATTGCATCTGTGGGAATTATATTAACATCAGGCTTGGACTTCTCAGTTCATCATGCAAGAACTAGGACAGTACGTTGCAATAGGCTGGGATCAGTCCAGCCACATCTTTTATTTCACTCCCTGTTACCACTGCATCTGAAACATGAAACAGCTGCCAATAGGAGCATGTGCTTGAACTATATTTAATTAGTACAAGAATTAGATTGTGAGCTCAAGGGTAGAAGTGCAGTTGTGCAGTTGTGCTTGCTATATTCTTTGGAGTTTTAGTATGCGTAGTTGGTGATATTTAACTCTTGTATCCTGTTCAAGAAATCTGTCCAAGTTCCTCGCATTCAGAGTACAAGAAAAACGTATGACTGCTCCTCTTCTGTGACTTCCCCTGATGCTATGCTTCCAGGTAAAAAATGTTTACATTTCAGTAACTGGGTGACTGTAATTTAATAATCTTTGAGTGCCTATCATTTTTGTGTTTTCCAGTTTATGTGTTCATAAAATAAGTTTTCTTGCCCACCATGTGCGTAGTGGTGAAAATAATAACTAAGTATTCTATCAAGCATTTGTTGGGAAGCGAATAGATTTCTACCTAAGTTATTCCTCATCCTATATGAAACCGGAAATCAAGTCAAAATGCATTCAATCAACAACTTTCCATCCTGTTTCTTTAAGAGCCCTGTTAAACTTATATTCCCAGATATGCCTGAGTTTTCCAAGTTTTCCATCTAGAATTGTGAAAGTTACAGTCAGGTCTTGTTTTATGCCAGGGTTATGTTTTTTAATAACTTTGCGCAAGTTGAACACGAAATTCCCATCTAAAACATTGTATTGCCTGGGGGGTATTAAGGGTTTGACAGCTTCATCCTATATAGAATATGAATGTATCACTAGTGGACATACAAACCTGTAGATTATGTATGTTCTGTATATACAGTATAAATATATTTCTGTACAGTATACCTACATTTCTAAACAATGTATTTATTTAGTTCTAATGCAATAAAAATGTAAGAGACTCTCATCCATAGTTTTGTTACAGTTCATTCCAGTAGGACTGTGTTAGTCTTGCTATACCAACACTTTAGTTCCTGACTTGATACTTTCTCTTATTCTGTCAGCATTATCATAACTTGTACGTACAGTACTGTGAGTGAGTCAAACGTCAAGACAGCAATTCGATCACCTTTTTCAAGTCGGCTTATTACGTCTGATTTATCTTTGATACCTATCGTTTTTCGCCATTTTTTCACTTTGATTGCACCAAATGTTGATTTACGTTTCTCACTCATGTTGATTAGAAAAGCCAATTATGTTGAGGAGAAAACAACATGAGCCGCATGCTTGTATCACCAGTGTAATCAATCCATACAATTGACTGATGGCGTGACAGTGACACACTTTCTGCTAGTCTCCTACAGAAGATAAGTTTGGTCACAGATAATGTATGCCGAATTGTGTGAAGCCAAAAATTATGTAAATTCAAAAAGTGGTGTAAATTTTCAAGTAACATGAAAACAAAAGATTCTGCACCAAATGATAGCAAGCATTTCCTGAACTCAGTCTGCTCTTAATTCCTTCTGCAATAGAATTTTGATTTGTTAAAGTTTTTCCCAAATATTTAAACTCTTCCACCCTCTCGAAGGTACTATTATCAATCGTCACACTGTGAATTCATCCTGCATTGTGATCTCGAGACACGACCATGTACTTAGTTTTATCAGCACTTACTTCTAGTCCAGTCTCCCTAGTAGCAGCTACTAGAGCTTCTGCGTTTTCCTTTAGAGTATGTATGCTTCCTCCCAGTATATTAACATCATCGGCATAAGCCAGCAGCTGATGTGTACCATTTAGTTTCAAGCCATCCTGGTTTACCTGGACCCTCCTAATGGCGTACTCTAAAGCAGAGTTAAAAAGCATTGGTGATAGAGCGTCTCCTTGTTGCAGACCATTTCTAATAGACACATTCTTGCCTACCTGGACTCTGCTATATGTTTCAGTCAGACTCATCTTTATTAACCTTACAAGTTTCCTAGGGATACCAAACTCAATGAGAATCTTATATAAGACCTCCCTCCTAAC
>Ga0131853_10010733_pt1 | contig 16749 bp, 8 predicted proteins | sample TergutLab28metaG_FD_92764 | JGI IMG/M metagenome (GOLD analysis project Ga0131853, IMG submission 92764) | Labiotermes labralis P1 segment gut microbial communities from Petit-Saut dam, French Guiana - Lab288 P1 (version 2) (version 2) | ecosystem: Host-associated > Arthropoda: Insects >...
CTACACCTGCCATAAAACTCTCTTCCCCTGTAAACTGTAATACTGACACTCTCCAATTTCTCCCCCATCATAAACCAAACCAGCAAATTTTTTAAACAGTTCTGACCTAGGCTTTAAATGTACAATTTTGTCTCTTAATAGAAGACTTACACCCTATATCGGTTATAGTATGTATTTAAAGAATGCTATATGAGAAGACCACAAAACACACCGCTTGAATGTTTTATTGAGTAATAACCGTGCTCACTTTATTACACGGAATATAATGCAGGACTGTTTAACTAAATGACAAAAGAGACGTGATGAAATAAGTGAAATTGAACTCTTACTGGAAGTTGAAGAATTTCAGGTGTTAGAGGGGGGGAGGGAATGGGGAGGAAATCTATGAATAAAATATATTTGATGTCTTCCTTAAAATATTCTTTCTTTTGAGGACAGCACAGATGAAATTTTTGAGACCCTTACTTGGAATAACAAAACTAGATAAAGAAAAGAATCAATGTATTAGGCAAAAAAAACGGGAGTACAGAACATAGTTAAGGAAACAAAACAGTACCAGAAAAAGTGGCTACAACACGTACAGAGGATGGACACAAACAGACTACCGAAACAAGCGCTACAATATAAACCAAAAGGACGAAGGAACATAGGACGACCGAGGGAGAGATGGAGGGACCAACTTCATCTTGAGGATCAAGGAACAGGAAACACACCTAACCCTTCAGGAACATGATGATGATGATGATGACTTAAAATATTTTGTTATGAAATATTTTCATGATTTCAAAAGAAACATGTAAGTGAATGCAGTGCCATATATTATCCGAAGTAGCAGCAAGGCAGTATTGACTCATTCGTACCTTAATCCCCTACCGCGCTTTATTTTGTTTCTTCATTCCTTTCCTCTCCCGTCCACCTCCTTCCTAATTCAAATCCGAATAACTTTAAGACGGTAAACTGATATGCACTTTTTGTTAAAATGTGACTGTTTAAAAGTAGAACAAACAAGTGTGAGTCTATAGTTACGTGTGAACTGCATGTATACATGTAAATGGTGCGATATATACATATATATGTAGGGGGACCGCGGTAGCACAGTGGTTAAGGTGCTGTGCTACAAATCAGAGGGTCGCTGGTTCGATCCCAGCTAGTGTCATTGGAATTTTTCATTGACATAACATCCCTCCAATCGCACTCCGGCCCTGTGGTCGACCCAGCCTCTAACAGAAATGAGTACCAGGAGGATTTCCTGGGGGGAAAGGCGGCCGGTGTGTAACGCTGACAACCTTGTCACCATCCTGTGTCGTTGTCATGCAATCTGGGAAACTTAACTTCCTGGAACCCTCTGGGCCACTCCACGCCTGTAACGGGACAGCTTTACCTTTATTCATATATGTATGTATATATGTATACAGGTAAATACAAAAGTCGACTGGGCAGGAAATCTGTCCAAGTGAAATGAAGTGCACACCTGAGTATAAGGTTGATTATTGCTTGCGGAAATATATATTGAAATTGATCCACGAAGATGACGTTGCCAATAAGGGCTATTTTTGAATAAGCATCGTAACAAGCCTTTATTATAGAGTAGGTGAGTTCTAAACTAAGAAGATACGTTGTTTTTTTTCAGATTCAATGTAATTACGAAGGGCAATGAAATGATTTTTAGGCTCGTTCTCAAAATTGCGAAAAGCAAGTATTAGATTCCTCGTGTATGTCTGTCCATCCGTCCGTCCGTTCACATGGAACAACTCGGTTTCCGCTGGACGGATATTTATTAAATTTCATATTTACTCATTTTTTTTTTTTTTGCGAAAATCTCAAAGGAAGATTCCAAGTTCGATTAAAGGCTGACAAGAATACGACGCACTGCGAATAAAGAGCCGAGTACATTTATGATAATATCTCGCCTAATTATTCTTAAAATGAGAAATGTTTCAAAAATTATAAGGAAAATCAAAACGTACATTTCTTTTTCAATAGCCGTTTTTCCGAAATTTGTGCGATTTATGAGTTAATGTGGAAAAAAAGTGGTAGAGCAGACAGACTACAGATGGCAATAAAATATGGCTCATTCACACTGCATGCTGGATAACTAAAGCTACGTTCACACGCACTCAGAACATATAATACTTACTTTGTTCCACGGAAACAACAGTTACGCGAAGGCGCCCCATTGTTACGTTTATGTCTACATTATGTCTATCGTTATTTTCTTAAAGATGTCCAGAACGGTTTTGGGCCCACATATTCTCCTGCTTAGTGGGTATAAAAGACCTTGTCCATGGGAGTCAAGCGGCCGGTGCGAGAGACTCACACTCACCTCCATATACTACCAATGCATGAGTAGAGCAATACGTACCTTCCCCTATAGGTCTTAACTAGAAATGCAGGAAAAATGTTACTTATTACATTTTATATAAGAATGGTACTGTCTTCTCGTGGGCCCGGTAGCTCAGTCGGTATAGCGACTGACTACGGGCTGGACGGTCCGGGATCGAATCCCGGTGGGGATGAGATTTTCGCCCCGTCCAGACCGGCCCTGGGCCCCACCCAGCCTCCTGTAAAATGGGTACCGGATCTTTCCCGGTGGTAAAGTGCGGCCGGGGCGTGCTGCTGACTACTCACCCCCTTCTAGTGCCGCGGTCATGGAAGAGTAGAGCTATACCTCTACCCACCCTCTGGGCCACACCGGGCCAGTAACGGGATCACTTTACCTTTTACTGCCTTCTCAGTCGGACAGTCCAGTAGTCTCGATGTGCCGATGTTCTGGCGAAACTTACAGTCTCGGCAGTCTGGAATAAAATGTTATTGAGGTAAAAGTTGTTCCGAAACGTCTCCGACTGTTCACACAAAGTCACGTCCAATAATAAAGTAGATTCTGATATTCATAATTGTTATGTAGTTAACATACTTGATATTCAAAACAGCAGAACCGCGTGTTGTAAGAATACTTTCTAAAATTCACTTGAAATATTTCAGTGGAAATTACTTCATTTTTTGTGTTGTCAGTCTACCTTCGTCGTCCCTTCTCTTGGGTTACATAAGAGATTTCAGTGTACGTGCAAAGAATGTGTGTGTACACATGTCACGTGAACAAAAACCTGAACCAAGCTTAGTAAAATTTATCTCAGAATTTGAGTGTGCTAACTCCATTATCTAGGACACGCGGCGACACAGTTCGTTGAGACACTGAGGTACAAGCCGGAAGGTCGAGGTTTCGATTCGCGATGTTGTCATTGGAATTTTCATTGACATAATACTTCTGGCTGTACTATGGCCCTAGGGCGACTCAGCCTCTAAGAGGAACGAGTACCACGAATATTGCCTAGGGGTAAAGCTGGCTGGTGTTTAGTGCTGACAACCTTACCACCTTCATGTGCCGATTGTTTTGAAATATGGGAGCCTCAACCTGCTGGAACCCTCAGGGCCTGTCCAGGTCTGTAATGGGATTGTTTTACCTCTTTTTTAACTCCATTATTCCTTCGGGTCACTCAGATATTTACTGACATAGAAAACAGATAATGATGAAATGTGTAGTTAAACATAGGCCTAGCACTCTAATTGTTTTCGCCTATTAACTGAATTAAGCACACTTTGTACTCTTTCCTTTAAGATGTTATTGTCCACAGTTCATACAATTTATAAAAACGTACCAGATTCTAACAGCCATGAAAACCAAGAGACTAAAATTCTTCACATTTTGCTCTCCTTTTTACTTATAATCTACATTGTAGTTAGGTTTAACCCTTTTTATAGAACACGAAGGCCCTTAGGTTGAGTAGAGGTATAGCTGTACTCTTTCTAGAACCTCGGCACTAGATGGGGGTTGGCCCCACGCCCCGGCCGCCTCTATCCCCAGGAAAGACCCGGTACCAATTGTACAGGGGGCTGGGTGGGTACCGTGGCCGCTATGGCCAGGTGCGGAAAATCTTGCTCCCCACCGGGATTCGATCCCCGGACCGTCGAGCCCCTAGCCAGTCGCTATACCGACTGAACTACCCAGACCCACATCCACATTGCAATTATAATTAGTCTTGAATTTGAAAAATTAAAATAATGCACTGAATGGCAAGGGTACACATTGGAAAGCGTCTGAAAGTATTCTGTATGTTCTTTTTGTAGCATGGCAGATATTCTAGCACTTTCAGTTGCATATTGTTAGGCATATTCCAGCGCAATTGCTTTGTGTTCATGTAGTCACTCTACTTAGCGGGTTAAAACAATCTCGTGTAAATGTCATATGGAAAATTTACTCACAAAGTTCCATAGCCAGAAGTTTAAATTAGGTAAATATGACGGCCTTGTTATTTTGCCGCCATGACCGGCAAGTTTACCAGGAACCAAGGCGCGAAACGATTAATAAGCAGATCATCTTCATTTAATTAAATGATTGAAGATATAACCTGATCATTATTTTGTAAAATTTCGTTACATTTCTGTGAACTAAATTAACAATAACTTCAGTACTGTGGATAAACTTATGGCCAATCAGATAAGTATGTTACTAAACAGAGTTTTTAAGAGTAAACACGGTCTCAAGTGTGTCATCCGAAATATCTTCACTTCTACAGTTTTTTTTTTTTAATGGGTAGAATTAACAGAAACATAACGGATGTTGCGTCCGTATTTCGAATCTGTTTTTCTGTTCTCTCATTTCCTTAATTAATTAAGTGACTAAAATTCTATTTGGTATTGGCAGTCTATACTGGAGCCGGTCCCAGTGGCCGCGCCGTCTAAGGGGTAGGTCTACGGCCGCTCGCCTCCTGAGATCGTGGGTTCGAATCCCACTGGTGCATGGATACCTGTCTGTTGTGAGTGTTGTGTGTTGTCAGGTAGAGTTCTCTGCGACGCGCTGATCACTCGTCCAGAGGAGTCCTACCGACTATGATACGTCGTTGTGTGTGATCTAGAAACTTCGTGAATGAGGAGACCGTGGCCCGCATTGGGCCGCAGCACCACAAAAAAAAGTCTACACTGGAATTTACGTTCTCGGTGGACCATTACACGAATGTAACTGCCTTCTACGTTTAGGACTCAAATCGCATATTCTCCGAAAAATGCTTATAATACATAAAACGAATTCATGAGTCATGCAACACATTGCTTTCATTAGGTTGTAAAACATTTACTATTGAAATAAGTATGTATTGCCATCTGGGGACCGCGATAGCACAGTGGTGAAGGTGCTGTGCTACAAATCAGAAGGTCGCTGGTTCGATCCCAACTGGTGTCAGTGGATTTTTCATTGACATAAAATCCTTCCGATCGCACTATGGCCCTGGTGTCGACTCAGCCTCTAACAGAAATGAGTACCAGGAGCTTTTCCTGGGGGGTAAAGGCGGCCGGTGCGTAAGGCTGACAACCTACCACCATCCTGTGTCGTTGTCACGAAATCTGGGAACCTTAACTTCCTGGAACCCACTGGGCCTGTCCAGGCCTGTAATGGGACTGCTTTAACCTTTTTATGTTTTGCCATCTAATGAAATGTAAGGAATGAATATTTGATTGATTTTGTGCATCAAGTTGGTTAATTACTGAGATAAATATACTGAGATGCACGGTCAGCACAACGTCAAAATTTGTCTAGTCTGTATTACAGTGAGTTTTGTAACAATATGTAGTAAACAACATAACATACAATGATGTAAAGAAAACTGCAATTAACGCTTTGAAATATAGGCCTACTTTTACCGCATCAAAAATAAACTTTTCCATTATTTTCGAAGAAGAGTTTCATTTGTCAGTGTGAAGGCAAAGAAAGCATATTATGCAGTGGAAGTCTAGCTGTGCTACTTCTTAAACTTGGCGTTAGTTTAAGGTGATTGGTGTATTTCAGGCTTTGCTCGCCGTACTCCCAGGTAAGAGCCCGAGGTACCAATTGGTAAAAGTTTAGGTGGGCCCCTGATCGGTGTTAAGGTTTGGGGGAAAAATAAAATTCTCTCCCCTGCCGGCAATCGAACTGTGAACCTTCGTTTGTCCAGCCCCATGAGCTTTTCTGTATACCGACCACAAAATCCCGGCAACCTGTATTTATACCCCCTCTATATCTATTCATAGAACCGTTTAGCTTCTTATTATAGAAACAGCGTGCAATTTGACGACCGGTTTTCATTTTCTGGCAGGGGCAACGACTTTTATCCTCGTCACAGCTCCCAACCCGACTGTAGGTTTCCTATCCAATGGCTGAGGACTGTTTCCCCAGGTAAGAAACGGCCAGGGCGTGAAACTGATATACCTTCATCTACCGTCGCAAGTAAATAATAACTGGGGCTATACCTTATCAGATGAGGCTTATAATGACCTCTAATTTGCATCCATCACTTTTTTACCATATATATATATTTCTACTGTCCATTTATACGTCAATGCAAAACAAGAAATGCTAGCACCAAGACACTGCAGAGCTTTATACCACTAATGCACGCAATTTTGTGTCGCATGCCCTCAGTATAATAATTGGCGCGTGATGTAAAGGGATGTGGTGGGGAGGGAGAAGAGGACGACGAGGAAATGTGACACGTGAAATTTATATCTAGTTTAATCCCGTGTCCCCTTTGAATCGTTGCTGCTTGTGTTTACTGCAGGGCTTTGCGTTGTGCAGTACTGCCTGTGTCAAGTTTATGCTACGCCGGGAGAGCTCTCCGGGTAGTAAAATAGTTCAGTAGTCTAGATAGTAATAGCGCACATAAACAAACTCAGATATCTTCAGTATGTGTGTGGCGGATACATGCACATCACCAGACTAATTTCAGACACAATACGTTGTCATTAGCTGGACAGTGTCGCACGTAGTCATTGGCCACACACTGGGATGCACGAACACACGGATTGTCCATGAAATAAATTCTGCCACTTCGACATTTTAAAGGGAGAATTTAAATTGAATAATACTTAAACGTTTAGCTTGAGACTACAAGAAAAAACAAAGAATTCTACATAATTACGGCCTTTTTTTCCCGGATGTTTCTGGCTCACGGCTTTAGCGATTTTCAGTTTAAATAGTCATTGTGGGTTAAATTTTGGAGAAACAAAATTTAATTACGAAAACAAAACGAAACGACGTTATGTGATAAAAATTTGGAGATTCTGAACATTCAACAAAGCAGTAAAATATTTACAAATAATCCAGTTTTGTTCGAATCTTATATTTTGGCTCGTTACGAAAGTACATTATGCTTATATCAATCTCTCTGTACGATAGATGCAGTATCTAAAAGTATAGTTGCATTCTAAGTGGAAATAAAGCTCCACTCATTCTTAAACTCGGTTCTTAGTAAATTTATTTATTTATTTGCAGTTAATTTCAAAACGCCATAATTCAGAATACATAAAATCGAAGAAATATGAAGGAAAATAGTCATTTACTACCTAATTTAGTTATACTATCCCAGAATGTGACTTTAGATACTGAGACAAACCCCAAAACACCTTATTTGTGCTAGTCTGTGTATCAGACAATTCTCGAACCCGGCACCTCCAAATGAAAGTCGTAAGCTTTGCCGCTCGATTACTGGCTGCAAGTTGAGTGACGAATTTAGCTTTCTGTTCTTCTTACCCCAAGAAAGACCTCATGTTATGCATTCATTATCATGAAGGATCTGTGGGCACCAAAGCCGTTCTGGAAGGATTGGCGAAAAGGACAGCTCTCGTCCCCTTATCAAATATAAACCCAAAGTACTCAGCACCTAAACATGACATCATGAAATTGTGTAAGAAAGTGTGTCAAATCTCATGAATTCTTAGTCGCACGATGGAGAATGTCCTTACCTGTGATGTGGAAACCTGTAAGAATCCTACAGTTGGTATGGACGTGATAGCAAAGACAAAATGTCTGCTTTATATATTCAATATCTGTGCATTAAGGAATATTTACACATGTAGTAAAGCAACAAATGCATATAGGTGAATATTAGTGTAAGATAAAGCATATTTTATCTTGTGCATTTGTCGGTTTAATACACAAGTATAAAATTATCCGCCTTTTTTTAGAATCAGTTTCCGTCTTCCAAACCTTCGCCATTAATTTGACATCTCATATAGTGTTTTAATTGTTACATTGTGAAGAACGTACGATATTTCTGAAGCCCAAGAAGAGAATGATGTGAGTTTACAGAGGCAACATGTACCATATAAGAGCCGCGCTGTAGCACTGCGTGCAGTGGGTAGGCTTCGCTCTGGACAGTGGAAGAATTGTGATTACTGAACAAGGCAAGAGATTTTTCATTATACCCAAAGCCTCCAACCTAACAGTGTGGCCCACCCAGCCTCTAGCCTCCTGTTTCACGAACAACCGCAGTCTTTCTTTCCTTGTTAAAACGGACAGAGAGTAAGAGTACTTACTTACCTCCGTGTAGTGACGAGGTTATGAGTGAATGAAGAATACACCCCCCACCCCGGCCATCCTACGCTATATGCCTTCATGACGTCCACATGAACAGTTTTGCCTTTTACAGCCATGTGCATTCTCTAACCTTACTAAAATCGTAATATTAAGGTCAAAGATATAAGAATAGAGTATTCTTCATATAAATTTAAACAATATTTTGAAATCTTATGTTTATTGAACCGTGCGTCATTGTAATAGTTTAAGAATAAAAGACCAACTTGATGTCACTTGTTATTTTATTTCGCTTCGTATGTGCTCAACATGTTTCGGACATTAATACATCCATCATCAGGAGCTTGCGACTGTGCTGTTGAATTACCACATCTGTCGTTTTGTTCTCGGTTAGTTGTGTGTTGGAGATTTGGTGCGGTTGGGTTTGAGTAGAGTCCGTGTTGCAGGCTTCAGCCTCAAACCCAGCCGCACCAAATCTCCAGCACACAATTAACCGAGAAAAAAACGACCGATGTGGTAATTCAACAGCACAGTCGCAAGCTCCTGATGATGGATATATTAATGTCCGAAACATGTTGAGCACATAAGAAGTGAAATAAAATAGCAAGTGACATCAAGTCGGTCTTTTATTCTTCAATTTTTGCACTGTTAAACAGTAGTTACAGTGTACGGATACATTAATATATTAAGGAAACCGTAAAATAAAAAACTTTATGTTGTTAATTTGTCAAAATTTAACTCGTAGACTTAAGTTTTAACCACGTGACTTTATCATGGAGTTCAAGAACATTACTTGCATACGGCTAAATTTCCTATTGAAATCCACATAGTACAGGAACACAGTACTCTACACGTTGAGTTCACTCCATTTAAAATGTAAGTTTAAGTCAGTATGCTATAATATTTGGACAAAGAATGTTTCTCATAATTGGCTTTAAATTATTGCTTTAGTGTATCGACTTTCTACCGCATTCCGATATTGTGTTGGTCAGGAAATCCTGTGAGCACAGTTAAGGGTTGTTTGGGAAGGGATTTATAGCTTGCAACCGGAGTTGGCAATTACTCTTGTCGGCGTAAAGGCGAAGGCTAAAGGGATAGCCTGAACGAGACGATCCAACAACCCAGCGGTTTGTCCGAGACTGTCGCCACCTCTCTTCGCGTTTAATAAATAAATAAATAAATGATAATAATATTATTATTTCGATTCTTTATTTTTAATGTGATGGCACAACAAACTTAAGATCAGTTACAAAGAGTGTACAGAGAGACGTAAAAAATCACTTCTGGTGTTATTTGTTACAGTGGTAGCGATACTACTACTACTACTACTACTAATTATTATTATTATTATTACATATAACAGCGAAAATGTTTGACGCCTATAATGATTAATAATATGAACTACATTTTTACAAGACAAATAAGCTTAATCAACGAAGAATCTGACTTGAATTATCGAGATGCCTGTTTCAAATACCGCCCGAAGTATTCATTGTCCAGACAAGTTTCCCGTGATTTTCTTCTAACCCTGAAGGCAAATGCCAGAATAGTTGTGTCAGATCAGACCACGACTGCTTCTTTCCACATTATATTCAGTTCAATGATCACTAATTATTCTATAATATCACATTACGCGTTTTCATCCAGCGTATTAAAGAATGACAAGGAATATATTTTTAATTTTTTAAATCCGCTCTTCATAAATTACATCACAGGGATGTGTGTGTGTCAAGTACATGTTACATTCATTAGGCTACATCAGTGTTCCCCAAACGTCTTTGCTCGCTGACCCCTTTTGGCTTAAATGTAACCACGGACCCCAACATCCTTGCTCACGTAAATATAGACTGATGATAGGTATCAAAATTAAAAACTTGTGTCTCAGAATTGATTTTACATAACTACGACTGCATGTCAGTGGCGTGCGTAACAATGCATTGCATGATTTTACCTTAATTAAAAGGCATGTCTCTCCTTTCATGGGCATAGGAAGTTTCTTGATTAGATATTCTAACGGTCATACGAAATATACACGTCACCAATTTAAAGTTCTGTCATTATTTTTTAGAAAACATTATTAATTTAATTAAAAGATAATTAAATTTCAAATACACCATTACATAAATATATGCATGGATCCCCTGGGAACTTGGGAACCGCGGAACACACTTTGGAAACTACTGGGCTAGATCATTTACAAGAGTTCTGTAATATTGCGTGTACCCAGCAGATTTTTCGTATGGCACAAAATACCCGTTTTATACTCAAAATTTTTATTCTTATAATAAAACCATCTAGATGCACTAATTTTTCAAATTTATTTGTGGAATATAACTCTACATGTTTCGGACAGTTTCCTCTGTCCATAATCGGAAGTTTCTCACTGTACACACAGCAATGGTACATGTCATATTGGTTTGCTGACAGTTCGCAAGCTGTCAGCAGACTTGTATGACACATGCCATTGCTGTGTATACAGTGAGAAACTCCTGTTGATGGACAGAGGAACCGTCCGAAACACCTAGAGTTTTATTCCAAAAGTAAATTTGAGAAATTAGTGCATCTAGTTGGTGTTATTAAAATAATTTATCACGATGCACGTTCACCTGAACGTCAAATTCAAAATTTTGAACGTGTTGAACGAAGACATGTACTGCATGTTGGAATGTTATTGTTTGCTGCCTGTCTTTATTATTATCCTTTCCAATCTCTACTTATGTTTAATAGCTTTCACCAAATTTACAAACGTGTAACTTTATTTGTTGAATAATTTTCAATACATATTCTTGTAACTGTGGCATTTAAAAGATCTGGTGCAGCAGCCAGATATGCATATATTTTTTTTTCTTTTTATAAAGAAATATCTTTTTTCTTTTTATAAAGAAATATCTCGATATCTGCTGTGTTGATCATTTATTTTTTTGGCCTGTAATTATTGCGTTGTCCCACTATAGATTAAACTGTCTTTCTCACTGCACGCTGACTTCCATGTTTATAGCAGGACTTTTTTCCCTTAAAAGTTTACATTATTCTGTCCTCAATTCATTCAAAGAATTTGACAGTCTATTATTCGTGTTAGCGTTACCTTTCATTAACCTTTGTGCAATAGTGCTTCTAACTTAGTATGCTTGAAAGAAACCAGGTTATTAATCTTTTGGCGCCGGAATTATTTTTTTTTAAATTTTAGCACACCCTGTATATAAAATGTGAATAATACAGGAGCCAAATACGCTAGAATTATGAAACAAACTGCATTTTGAAGAGAAAAAAACGGAGAGTATATACCATGTTTAAAATATTCAGTACCTATATTTGTTGAATAAACATATAAAATGAAACTTTAGAGGTTAGCGTTGCGGTACGAACACTATAGTTGACATTAGGCGTCAAAAGGTTAAACAAATCGTTATTATCATCATTGCCAGTTCCGATGGCCGCACGGTCTAAGGCGCATGTCTGCGGCCGCTCGCCTGCTGAGATCGTGGGTTTGAATCCCACCGGGGACATGGATGTCTGTCTGTTGTGAATGTTGTGTGTTGTCAGGTAGAGGTCTCTGCGACGAACTGATCACTCGTCCAGAGGAGTCCTACTGATTGTGGTGCGTCGCTGTGTGTGATCTAGAAACCTCAAGAATGAGGAGGCCATGGCCCGCGTTGGGCCGCAGCGCCACAGAAAATAATAATATCATAATTGTTATCCGTATTACAACCGTTACTTTCGTCGTCATTAACATTTAAGGAAGTAACATTTCTTTGTAAAAACTCTACGTCACTTCATTTTACTTCAACCCTCACAGAGTTTTTTAAAAAAACTAAAATTTGTACTGGATCTCGAGAAGGAATTTTTATTTAGTAAACAAATGTGTGTTTGAAACTTAGAACGCATCGTTAATAAGGACAAGTGGCACAGAGCCTGCACGTAAAGTTATTTTTTTTTTTGGTAGACCTTTTCGTCGACAATTTACTTTTCAATTTCTCTATCCCTTTTCTTATATTTTCCCCTTTTATCGCGCTTTTTTGCCCATGAATATCTAACTTATCACCATCATTACAAACACTTCGTTATCTGTTCGGTTTGAGGCGAAGCCTTGACATTAATTTCGGCTCGCGTCTCCTTGAGACGGCAGACTCCAAAGGTCTAACTTTGTCTTCGACTCTGACAAACAGGAAATACGACACCGTTTAACGTTTTCTGTTGCAATCGATTTCTTTAATTTTAATCCTTAACTTCGATTCACATTATTCGAAGACACTTAACTATTTGGAACAAACAACTTAAACGTGCTTTGCAAGATTTAAATCTTTCACCGCGTTGTATACGGAATCTTCGCTCTTCCGAGATGTTAAGCAGTGTTTATTGATAGTTACCGACATTTCTGGACAATCTATCGGTCCTCTCTTCTCCATAATAAAATAAATACAATTTTCTGGCTAATGATCGCCCATTTGAACAATATTTCATTGCTGGATACCTTCCAGGCTTCGCTGGAGTAAAGGTAAAGGTAAAGCAGTCCCGTTACAGGCTTGGAGTGGCCCAGAGGGTTCCAGGAAGTTAAGTTTCCCAGATTTCATGACAACGGCACAGGATAGTGGTAAGGTTGTCAGCCTTACTCACCGGCCGCCCTTACCCCCAGGAAATGTTCCTGGGGGTAAGGGCTTGGTCGACCGAATCGATTGGAATAAAAAATTCCAATAACACCAGCTGGGATCGAAACAGCGACCTTCCGATTTGTAGCACAGCACCTTAACCACTGTGCTACCGCGGTCCCCAGACTTCGCTGGAGTCTCCATCTATTTACATTCGCATTATGAGAGTGACAGAATGACACTGACTATGGCAAGCTGAAGCATTCCGAGAACAGTTTTCCCAGTGTCATTTTGTCTACCTCGAATCTGACATGGACTTACCTGGGATCAAACTCGGGCTTCAGCAGTTTAAAGAACGGGTTTACTATGAGAAACTGTCAAAATTCAGTTTCTTTGCGGCAAAGAATAAAGTCCAGCTCGACCCGCGAAGCCCGACAGATTGATATGCCTGCGGCAAGCAGGCGAATCGTTGTTTGCTCTATCAAACAGAACGTAAATTGTGTAGGCAAACTGCCGGACATATCAACTTTAAGGCAAATGGTAGGCCTACACACACTAACCACTGTGTTTTACACAGTTAAATGGACCTACGCAAGTATTTTTCTGAAATTCCACTTTTGTAAAGGCTGAGTATGTAGTTTTGCTAATTATAATTAGTTTGCACTTGTTCTGGATTAATTTATTGCTGTGCTTGTAGTAAATCAACATAAGATAACACGCTGCGTGGTACTTTACACAGACCTACAGGTCATGACCTTGCAAGGAAAATAATAAATGTTATGACAGGGCTCGATCTTAACACAGAAACTAGCACAGCTACAACGGATTAAGAGATTAACGCATCACAGGTAACAGCGCTGAGAAGAACTCACACTGGTCCCTATGCTGGGAGAGGCGAGCTTTCAAAACCCCACAACTTAAACTTCAGTACAAACACAAGCCAATTTAACGGATTTACGATTCCATCAATACTTTGGTTTCCAGGTACTCTTTTCCCTTCAGGTTTTCCTTATACACACTCCTGTAGCAAGAGATATAGTTTTCTAGTATAATTAACCCTTTAAACGCCAAATTAAATCCCATCTGCCATCTGCTGGCATTATTAGGAGCTCACCATATTCTCCACGTTAGCAGGACAAGGGTTAAATGAACGTGTTCTACGAAGTTCTGTTACAGGGTTACGGATCCAGCAGTTAGTGTTACTAAGTCCTTTTCTGGCAGTAAAGCATGGAGTTTGTGTAGACTCTGCAAATTGTACTACATTAGATAGATCATAAACTACTCTAAAATCAATATTCCCATCAAAAATGTAAAAAAGTCATACAGGCGTTTAGCTTAATGGAAACCGGAGACTTAATCTCAAAAACAGACTTGATAACTTGAAACTACGATTTCTGAAGATGGTTTAATCATTGCTTATTTCATAATGCTGTCAAGAGTTACAGCGACCATTGTTTGGGCTAGTAAGAAATGTCTATATGTACGTTATATGGAAGGAAACAGTCGTGATGTATTTTAACACACTATTTGGCATTCATATGGAGGGACTAGGAGAAAACACACAAAAAAATCAGCCAGGAACTTCATTGTTGCCTCCGAGTTTCGAATCGTGAATCTCCCTACTATAATTCGCGTGTGTGAGTATCAGGATCACAGTTCTCTGGAATGTGAGGCCATATTCTAATGTAGAGTTTTGTCAGCATTTTTCATTCATATATCCTGAAAAACAGTACATGTGCCCCACATGATGCGCTTTTGAGTTGGGACAGCGTTCAAACACTCTATATTATCAGTTGCGTAATTACTGTATTAAGAAGGAAAAAGTCAGAGTGATATTTTTGTTATTTTCACCTTTGTCTCCGTGTAAGTACAGTGTACATTGCGCCAATAAATTAAGTTGTGTGCCTCCAACTTCGGTGTTGACTATCAACATTATAAAATGACTTGCGCAGAACAGAAGAATCTCATTTCTTACACACGACTTCTCGTGCTGTTATCAAGGCACACAACACTCTGCTAACGAGCAGACTCACGGAACAGTGGCACATGTGATATGCAGAAAATATTAGTCTCAATAACAATCCCAATCAGTATTTTTATTTGAGGTTTATAACTCACATTTGCTTTTAAGCCTAGGTGTTCCGTATATTTAAAGAAAGTAACCACCAGATTACTTGTAGTCCTCTACTGCAAATAAGTTCAAAGTTACTAATACCAAGACGAAATTATGTTTAATTTCATTTATATTTTAGTCCCCTGTGTTTAAATTTAATGTTATATCCTACTTCTTTCTTCGATTTCTAATGAACGTTTTACCAGAATTTTGTCTGTCGCAGATCTGTGATGATTCCTACATTCCGAGTTATAAACTAGCCCGTTGTAGCCTTCTTGATCTCACTGTCCAACTTTAATCTTTCTTGTGACTTGCACTCATCCTTGTTATGCAATATCCTAAGTGCTCATTTCGTTCATCCTCATTACATCCAAATATTTCCCCTAGTCCGTTGTTTCCAAACACTTGTAATTTATGGGCTTCTTTCAGACTAACAAATAGCGTTTCACATTCATACCAAACAAATGACAGAATTATTTTTGTTTATCTGGATCTTCAGTGTGTTGCAGCAAGATAGGGCGACAATGGACTTTGAATTAAGTAACAACACTCTATGCATTGTATAAAATTTCCGATTGGTTCACTGTTCACCAATCTGGATCAAAATTCACCACATATGTCTTCTTTGTACATAATTTCACAGAATTGTACCCCAGACAAGTTTATAACTTGTATTATTTTACATCTGTCGATATTCTACTATTTAAACCGTGAATTATATCTAAAACTTATATTATTTGCAACTGTGAAATGATTTCGACACTTATAATTGCATGTGTATTCTTGTTCCCATCACCCTGAAGACTGCCATATAAGTGGTCGAAATATGTCGGTGATTGATATGTAATAAAATTACATTCATAAAACCAAATACAATAATGTGAAATGCCAACTTGATGCGACAAGGTAATTATATTGATATATTCTTAGCTCGACATGTTTCGGGTACATACATCCATCATCAGGAGCATTAGATGTTGAGTTGCAGCATATGGTTTTCTGCACCGAGTTTTTGGATGGGTGGTGGTCTTGAGAGCCACTGCGTAGGTCGTGTGTACGGGGCGAATGGAGACGTGCTGGGTTCCAACCAGCAGCAACTCGAAGTATGTACTCTTCCTTTCTTCTATATAGCTCTAAATAATACACCAGCAATTCATCGACATGCAAATCTGCTACCCCCAAAAAGATACTCCACGCACCTAAGTACACTCATCTACATTACTGCGACCACACACACATGAAAATCGTTACTGTTAAAAATTAAGGTACATTTTCTAACAACTCGACAAAATACTACAAAAATTTCGCACCTAATAAACACCACAAATACCAAAACTTACACTAACGCTACTTCATACATATTTATTTATTTATTATTTATTTACTGCAATTGGGCTGTCAGCCGGTGGCAGTGGTTATTTTACATGTAAACAAAACATGAAATTGGTTACTACTTGATTTAAGTCGGGAGGGCTACATGAGAAGCATGTAGTGGCAAATTGGAATCTTGGGAACCATCTCAGCATTGCTTTTAGGCACAGGGAAAAAAAGAAAAACCTGTGTCGAGTTGGCCGGTCGCAGGACCTTCCGAGTACTGACTTCTAGCCAGCAGTCCGGCATCTAAAGTAAAAAACAGCAATACACACATAGTACAGCAAATACACATAAGATGACAACAATACACACAAGACAACTACAACAATACACAC
>Ga0131853_10010734_pt1 | contig 16749 bp, 15 predicted proteins | sample TergutLab28metaG_FD_92764 | JGI IMG/M metagenome (GOLD analysis project Ga0131853, IMG submission 92764) | Labiotermes labralis P1 segment gut microbial communities from Petit-Saut dam, French Guiana - Lab288 P1 (version 2) (version 2) | ecosystem: Host-associated > Arthropoda: Insects >...
ACGATACCTTCTCGTTTTAAGAAGTCGATTACTTTGAGTCCGGATTTTTCCTGTTTCTTTTTTAGTGTTAGATATTTGTTTTTCATTGTATTCCTCTTTTCGAGGAATATTATACTTGATTTAGTTGTCGGTTAAAAGGTTTGAAAAATGTCACGCTTACATTAGCTCTTTTAATTAATCTTTTAAACAACCCAAAGGAACAACTAAAACGCCATCAGGTCTTTTATAAGCAGTTGGTGCACCAGTAAGAATCATTAAAAAACTTGGCTCACTCATTTTTTCTGTATTAACTTTTTCCTTAAATTTGATTAAATTTTTAGCAGCTTGATCTATTTGGTTTCCACCAAGTTTTATTTCGATTGCGCCCCATCTGCCATCAATAAGATGAACTATCGCGTCAACTTCTAAACCATCTTTATCCCGATAATGATAAACTTCTCCATTAATACTTTGAGCATAAATTCTTAAGTCGCGACCGCATAATGATTCAAACAAAAAGCCAAATGTATTTAAATCGGCAATTAAATCATTAGGTTTGGCACCAAGTGCAAAGGCCGCAAGCGATGGATCTATAAATTGTCTTTTGGAAGCTGAACGAATTACTGACTTTGATCTTAATTTCGGAGACCAAGCAATAATGTCTTCTAAAACATATAATTTATTAAAAGCCAGAATGTATGAATAAAGAGTAGGTCTCGTAATTGTCTCATCATTTTCAGTAAGATCTGCAAGCAAGGTACTATCTGTCGCAAAAGTAGAAATATTTCTGGCGTATGTTCTTAAAATGGCTTGCGCTCGTAGTGTATTTCTTTTTATACCATCAATTTCCGCAATATCTTCACTTGTTAAAGACTTAAAGTAGTCCGCTATTAAAGTTAAAGCTTGTGTTGGTCTCATTACAGACTCAGGCCATCCGCCCCGACATGTAATAAAAGCTAACTCTTCTAAAGAAACTTTTGCCTTTCCAGAAATCATATCTTTTCCATCAAACATCTCTTTAAGTGATACTTCACCTGTTGATTCTAAAGACTCCCAAAGGCTCATTGGTCGCATAGTTATTTTAGCAATACGTCCTATTCCTGTATGTCTAGCTTTGTTTTCAATAGGTTTGGAGGAACCTGTTAATATATACTTTCCTACTCCGGATGTTTCGTCGATATCTAACCGAATAAAATCCCATAAATCTGGCATCTTTTGCCATTCATCAAACATTAAGGGCTTATCTCCCGCAAGCAGTAACTCTCGACTTGTTGTCGCAAAATTTGAATATTGATTAAAAGTAATAGGATCTTGTAATTTAACTACTTTTTTAGCAAAAGTTTCTCCTGTAGTTGACTTACCACACCATTTTGGTCCTTCTATCGCAACACAACCGATGGCGTCTAACTCTCTTTTTATGGTTATATCAATTAATCTTTCAAGATATTGTTTCATAAACATCACCATTAGTAATTATACATTGTTTTTCCAAAAAAATCAATATTATTTTACAAAATGGCGAACTTTCATTTTACAAAATGGCGAACTTTCATTTTACAAAATGGCGAAAATGAAAAGGAACATCAGCTCCTTTTTATCCCTTTTCTATATCCGGCGTAGCTATTTTCAACTCTTTTTTGTTCGCTCACTTCTCTCAAAACTAGGAAAACAAATCATTTAAATCAAAAATACGGGCGTACTTTTCTTTTACTTCAGTCGTAAAGCCACTTTTAGAAAATGCACCTATCCCTTTAACAGTAAAGTCATTAATTTTCTGAGACTTATTTTCAAGGTCAAACATAATATGAATATCAACCTTGCTGTTTGTCCATTTACACTCATAGATTATATAGTCCTTTAATGTTTTTGTGCAAATATCTATTTCAATTTGTATACTTGATTTATTGTCATTTAGCCAATAATGACCTATATCAATTACTTTTTCACTTGATTCAACTATCTTATTCCTCTTAATTAAATACTGGATACATATATCTTCAAAGATTAGTGATACATATTCATCTAGCCTTTGCTCGATAAAAATATCATAAAAGTCATCAGGATTAAGTAAATTATGAGATGTCCGATTTTCCTCTAAAAACGTGTAAACAAAATTTACTAGATTATTTTTAATTTTATAGATAGTCCTGCGTTTCGAACTTGCTTTGAATGCAAATTCTTTTTTGATAAGTTCCATTTCAATTAAAGGCTTCAAATATGTTGAGGTTTTTGCCGTATCGTTAATATGAGATAATTGACTAATATCATTTAGTTTTGTTTTACCATTAGCGACAACTTGAAGAATTGAAGAATATACAGATTTTTTTCTAAATTCGCTTTGAAAAAGAAAATCCAGTTCATTCTCTAATGATGCATGCGGTCTAATAAAAATATTTATAATATTTTCTTTTAATGTTTTTGAATCATCAAATAACTGAAGATAATATGGTATACCTCCGCATAGTGCATAAATCCTAATTTTATCTTCATACGAAAACTTTGGGAAAAATAATGAAGCATCAAGATAGTCAAATTCTTTTAGTTTCAAGGCAAAAGTTTTTCTGGCATAAAGCGGCTTTTTATACGCAAGCATATCTTCAACCATGCCAACATGGCTGCCGGAAATTATTAATTTCAACATAGAATCATTTCTATATTTATCAATAGCATTTTGCAATTCACTCAATATTGCTTTATTATTAGATACTAAATAAGTAAACTCATCAATAATCAATATCATTTTTGTTTTTATCGTCTCAAATACATAAGTCATCATATCAGAAAATGAAGAAAACTTAATATGTGAATTGCCTGTAATTTTACTTATTTCGTTTGCGAACAAATTCAAATTGAATTCTATTTTCTTTTCATTCGCAACTAAATATATTGCATTTTTCTTTTGAATAAATTCTTTTAATAAAGTTGACTTACCTATTCTGCGTCTGCCATAAATAATGCCAAATTCAAAATTTGAAGAAGCATATATTTCTTCAAGACGCTTAATTTCACTAATCCTACCGATAAAATTTCTCTTATTCAAGTACATCACCTCTTTTATTAAAACATGATTTACTAAATCTTGTTTTAGTAATAATAGTATACGCGATTTAACGATAAAAATCAATAGGAAAATTAAAAAAGCTTTTTTTGAATTTTCCTATTGACATTTTAATAGTTAACTAATGAATAAAAGAGGCTGTTCCTTATAAAATGAGCTCAACTAATACTTATGTTGTTCAAGGCAATGAAGTAACTCCAATTTGCCTTTTGGTATCAGTGAGCTAATTTAAATATGAGAAATTAACTTTGCATGATCAAGATTTAATCCAAACATAAAGAGCCGCAACAAATTGTTTGTGATATTTTTACCTTAGTAAATCGCAAACCAAATAATTCTATTAAAGACAATATGACAATCGTTGTTTTAAAGGCTAATAAGATATTAGAAACAAACTTTTTAACTCCAGTTTGTATGACCACCTGCAGATATAACTTTATTTTCTTTAAAGGTAACCGTGCGATTTATGACCCAACCTCTTAAAACGATTCTACTCCATGTACAAGTCATTATACCATTTCCATGTGTTACTGATGTAGGTCTTCCTAAAAGATTAGCAACTTGACGATAAGTCATACCTATTTTAATAGCTCCCGCTTTTTAGTGAAAATATATGCCCTAATAGCAAAAAACATTATTACGCCAACCGCAAAAATAATCATGGAAATTCCAAAGATTAGTTCTGCTTGTATCGATAAGAATAAGTCCATATATTTCTCTCTCCCTAAAAATCATATCATATAATTATTATATCATATATAATACATTTAAGATACCTTTTTCAGAATAATAAAAAGGCACGGATTAGAAAACGTCAAAACAGAAACTATGTTAATAGCTATAGGTTTTATTCTTCTGAAACATCATCGGAAGAGATATAGAGAACCGATAACTGCTTAAAATCGGAATAAAAGAAAAAGGAAGCCGTAAACTATTCAGCGTTTATTTTTAACTCTAAATAATTAGAGCCCCTAATCTTATTAGTCACTTGACACTACTATTAAAACCACGCCTTTATGAACATTTATTATAGCCTCAGCTTCTATTATCTCATTACTAATTCCTATTGGATTTTCTTTAGCAAGAAATGTATTATCTAATGGATATTTCACGCCTTTAGCACTAATCATTGAATTATCAGAAAAGCTAAATACAGATAGATATTTTTTAGTTTTTAAAAGCTTAATTTCACCACTAACAATAAATACTTCGTTTTTCTCATCAATAAGTTTGGCTTTTATATTTTGCTTGCGTAAAAATTCAAGGATTAAAATATTTGCGTAGCTATGATCAAAACGCCCGCCTAATCCACCTAAGATGATAATTTCTTTAAAGCCAAGCTTAAGTGCTTCCTTAACAGCTATAAAGGTGTCTGTCTCATCTTTTTCAGCTGGAAAAGTGATTTTTTTTTCATTAATCAATTCTTGGTTAATTGTATCGAAATCACCAAGCACAAGATTACATTTAAATCCTGCTTGTCTGGCTAAAATTGCTCCTTTATCGCAACCAATTAAATAATCTGTTTCTTGTTTTTTATAGAATAACTCTATTTTACCTTCTATAAAACCAGTAAATATAATCGCTCTCATTATGAATAAAAAACATTGTAGATAGCTTTGATGGCTTTATTTAAATCAGTGGTCGCTATTCCTACCATCAAACTGACGCCAAAGGCTGACTGCGATAAAATTTTAACATTTATTTCAGCTGTTTCCAAGGCTTTAGATACTTTAGCAAATGCATAGTCTTTCATTGCATATTCACCAACAACCATAATAACTGCTAAATCCTTATCGATAGCCGCATGATCAACTTTGAGTTCTTCCTTCAAACGAAACAAAAGTTTTTCTTCAATCGATGGATTCAACTGATCTGAATCAATAATGACTGATATATTATCAATACCAGAAGGGGTATGATCAAAAGAAATATGCTCATCTTCTAAGATTTGTAATAGTTTACGACCAAAACCGATTTCTCTGTTCATCAGGTATTTACTAAGATAAATACTCGCAAAACCCTTTTGTCCAGCAATACCTGATAAAGTCTTTGTTTCATTTTTGTATTCCGGCAAAATCATCGTTCCTGGCATGTTCGGATTATTAGTATTTTTAATAATAATCGGAATTCCTTTTTTATGAATCGGCTCTAGAGTTTCTTCATGTAAAACTGTAAAACCAGCATAAGAAAGCTCACGCATTTCCCGATAGGTAATTTCTGCAATCGCTAAAGGCTTTTTGATAATCTTCGGATCTGCGACATAGACACTATCAACGTCTGTATAATTCTCATAAATCTCTGCATCGACAGCCGCACTAATAATCGAACCAGTTATATCAGAACCACCACGCGCAAAAGTCACTACTTCACCGGCTTCATTAAAACCGAAAAAGCCTGGGATAACGCCAATTGTTTTAATATCCTTTAATACGCTTAATGCTTTATAGGAAGTTGGTAAAAGTCTGGCATTTCCTGGTTGGTCCGATAACAACATTCCAATCGTCCAAGGGTTAATATATTCACTTTCTTGCTTTAAACTTTTTAAGTATTCCGCTAACACTTTCGCGGCTAAATCCTCACCTGTAGCTTTAATTAAATCCATAAATTTAGGCGCTCCAATTGAGCTTTTTTTAATTCTTTCCTTTAAATCATTTTCAATATCTAAAACAAAGTTAGCGCTTAGACTCAAACCATGGATAATTTCTTTAAAACGAGTAATAATTTTGTCTAAACAAAGCTGATAATCAGTCATTCCTAATACTTGATTAGCTAATTGAATTAATAAATCAGTAACTTTTTCATCTTCCGGATAACGCTTGCCTGGCGCCGAAACTATAATTAAGCGCCTAGCTGGATCACTAAGAATAATTGCGGTAATTTTTTTAATTTGCTCGGCCGAAGCCATTGAACTTCCACCAAATTTACAAACTTTCATCTATAACAAAACCTTTCTTAGTTCTTCCGGCGATTTTGCGGAAAGATAAGCTAAAGGTACATCAAAAACGGTTTTACAACCAAAGTCTTTGGCCTTGCTTAATTTATATACAGCTCTAGCATAACAAACTACTACACTAGCTGTAAATTCCGGATTGCTGTCTAAACGCAAAGCAAATTCCAGCAAATGCTTATTTTCTGCTTTTTCACCAGTGATACCATTATGGATAACAAAGCCACCATGCGGCATTTTATTATGATTTTTATGATAATCAGTTTCACTGATAAAATTCACTTCTGTATCGTAATCCGCAAAATAAGCTGGCATTGTTTTGATTTCTTGTTCGATTCTAACTTGTTCATCAATTGATTCCGTAACAACAAAACAAACACGCCGATGTTTTTCTTTAGTCGAGAAATTTTTAGAAGTTCCGCTTCTGACTGCTTCTAAAGTCTCTTTAACAGGAACAGTATATTGGCAAGCGTACTTTACGCCTTTAACTTTTCTGATCGCATCGCTATGGCCTTGACTGACACCATCACCCCAAAAAGTGTAATGATTACCAACTGGCAAAATGCTTTCAAATAATAACCGGTTAATCGAAAATAAACCAGGATCCCAACCGGAAGAAATTAGTCCAGTATTATTATTAGCTTTTAAAATCTCATCTAGTTCCTGATAATATCTGGGAATATCAGAATGAGTATCAAAGCTATCGACAAAACAAAAATCTTTAGCGATTAATGGTGCTTGAACTGGTAAGTCCGATTTTGAGCCACCGCATAAAATCATCACATCAATTAATCCTTTGTAAGCTAAAATATTATCGATATGATCCTTTTTAACCGAATTATCGACTAATTCAAGGGTTTTTGGATCACGTCTAGTAAATACCGCAATCAATTCAAAATCCGGATTTTGTTTTAGTGAAAGTTCAACTCCTCTTCCTAAATTCCCATAACCAACTATCCCCACTTTAATCATCATTAAATTCTCCTTCAAATAAACTATCCGCTGTGTAAAAGCCTGCTAGTTGTTGTTTTGTAAAAAAAGCTGCTCTTAAAGCCCCTGTCGCAAAAATATTTCTAGATATAGCCAGATGTTTAAGTTCAATAACTTCATCATCACTAATATAAAGAATTTCATGTTCGCCAGTTAAATGACCACCTCTAACTGCATGAATACCAATTTCTTTTTCTTGCCTTAATCCTGTATTATTACGATTTAAATTAAGCTTAGTGTCTTTTAGCTCTTGAGCAATGCTTTCATAAAGCATTAATGCTGTTCCGCTTGGCGCATCTTTCTTTTCCCGATGATGACGCTCAACAATCTCAATATCAAAATCTTTGAAATAGTTTGCGGCTTTTTTTACTAGGCGCTTAAATAATAAAACATTAAAGGCTAAATTAGGCGCAAAAAAAACAGGAACTTTTTCGCTTGTTGATTTAATCATTGACTTTAATCGATCGTTTAAAGCTGTCTGAGCAATCACAATCGGAAGTTTCTTTATTTCACAGTAACTTAAAAGCGCAGGCAAAATCTCTGGTCCGGAAAAGTCAATGATTACATCTGCTTGTTCTTTAACATCATTAATCTTTGAATAAATAGGGTATTCGCAGTTAAAGCTTTCGATATCTACCCCAGCAACAATCTGAAATTCAGGCTTTTTTAAAGCTAAGGCACTAACTGCCTGTCCCATCCTGCCCGAAGCACCAACAAGAATTATTTTTGTCATTTTAACTCCTTTAAAGCCTTAATAAGACCACTTTCATATTGACTAGCTAGTGGTACTAAAGGCATTCTTAAAATATTTTCACACAACCCTAAATGACTTAAAGCAAATTTCACTGGAATTGGATTAGTCTCTATAAATAAATTTTCAATTAAATTATTAAATTTTCCTTGAATTTCTTGAGCCTTAATTTTATTAAAATCGAAAAAATTCTGGCAAATATTTTCTGTCTCTTGAGGTAAAACATTAGACAAAACAGAAATAACCCCTTCTCCTCCTAATTCTAAAACAGCGTTAATCTGATCATCATTTCCACTATAAACCGCAAAATCTGGGCAAGTTTGCTTTAACTCTTTAATTAAAGCTAAATCACCACTAGCTTCTTTTGTGCCATAAATATTAGGATGTTTAGATAAAGTCTGATAAACAGCCAACGGTATTGTCATACCTGTTCTGCCTGGGACATTATAAAGAATGACTGGTTTTTTTAGATTATCAGCTAAATAAGTAAAATGTTTGATTAATCCTGTTTCTGAAGTTCGGTTATAGTAAGGTGTAACAATCAATAAAGCATCAACACCAAGCGCTACAGCTTTTTTAGAAAACTCTAGGCATTCCTCTGTATTATTACGACCTGTTCCACAAATTATAGTTGCTCTTTTATTGACTTTAGCCAAAACAAAAGAAATAATCTCTAGCATTTCTGCTTCTTTTAAAGTAGGGTACTCGCTAGTTGTTCCTAAGATCGTTAGAGATTTAATACCGTTATTGAGTTGTCTTTCTAATAAAACTTCTAAAGCTTGATAATCAACGGAAAGATCTTTTTTAAAAGGGGTAATAAGCGCTGTTGAACAGCCTTTAAAAATTATTTTTTTCATTATTTACTCCTAAATATAATTTTCTGCGCACAAAAGTTCAGCCAATAAAACCGCACCACCTGCCGCACCTCTTAAGGTATTATGGGAAAGTCCGACAAAACTAACAGTATAAGCATCAATTTGCTTTAAACGACCACAACTTATTGTCATACCTGCTTCTAAATCGCGATGCAATTTAGTTTGCGGAAAATTTTCTTCCTCAAAATACTGAATGAATTTTTTTGGAGCTGAAGGCAGATTTAGATTAATATTCTTTTTCCAATTATCTTTGATCGTTTCAATATCGATTTTTTTCTTAAAGCGAATCTTAACGCTTGCCATATGTCCATCAGTAACTGGTACACGGATACAAGTCGCATGAATCGGAATATTAGTTGCGTTCTTGATTATTGAATCTTCTAATTTGCCCCAAATTTTTAACGGTTCTGTTTCGGATTTAGCTTCTTCACCGCCAATAAAAGGAATAACATTATCCACCATTTCTGGCCAAGAGTTAAAATCCTTACCAGCACCACTGATTGCCTGAAGAGTAGTTATCGTCATTTCTTCAATACCGTAATCAAGAAAAGGATCCACTAAAGGCACATAACTTTGAATCGAACAATTTGACTTTGCTGCGATAAAACCTTTTTTTGTGCCTAATCTCTTTCTTTGAGCTGGAATTATCTTTAGATGTTCAGGGTTCACTTCCGGAATAATCATTGGCACGTCGCTAACCATGCGGTTAGCACTATTATTCGAAACAACGGGAACATCATATTTAGCATATAACTCTTCTAAAGCTTTTGTGTCATCTTTTGGCATATCAACAGCACAAAAAATAAAATCAACAGCTCTTGCGATTTTTGCACAGTCAGCTGTCGCGTCCAAGACAAGAAGTTCTTGATATTTTTCTGGCAAGGCTTTTTCCATACGCCAGCGATTTCCAACAGCGTCCTTATATTTTTTCCCACTTGAATTTTTACTGGCAGCTAAAAACTTGACATCAAACCAAGGGTGATTTTCTAATAGTAATAAAAAGCGTTGGCCGACCATTCCTGTCGCGCCGATAAGGGCTACATTTTTTTTCATCATTTTCTCCATTTTAAAAATATTATTATTAATAATATTATAACATAGCCTAAAAATTTTGCAAAGAAAAAGCGCATTCTTAAGAATGCACTAAGCTAATATTTTCTTTTTTCTAAAGTTTCAATAAACCAATGAATAATTGGGATTGACAAGAAAATTAACCAGGCTGGATGCCAAATGTCAAAATAAGTGCCAAGCAAAATATAAATTATAAAGATAATGATGGGCACTACTCGATTTAAATCTTTAATTCTTTTTCTACGTCTGATTCTTAAGAAAGTGCTGATAACAGGAATCATCAAGAATAATAACCAAGCTGGATGCCAGGCATCAAATGCTATCCCTAATATCAGAAATAAAATAGTCATCGTGACACTAATAAGCGTTAAATGACTTCTCTTTTCCTTAATCAGAAAAACAGAATGAACTAAAGGAAAAACTAAAAATACCAACCATGCTGGATGCCAGGCATCAAAGGCAATCCCCATAAATAAGAAAACTAATACAGCTAAAGGTATAACTGGAAAGCTTACCCAAATACTACTTTTTCGAACAGGCGGCAATGGTTGTTTTTCATCTTCAAAGAAATCCTCATCAAAGAAATCTTCTTCGTCCTCATCGTCTTCATCATTCATTATAGGGTCAAGTTCTTTTGGATGTTTTGATTCCGCAATAAATTCATTATTTAAGGGCTTAAAAGCTACTACACTATCTTCGGCTATCTTTGCTTCTTCGCTATTTATTTTTATATTAACGAGTTCGTCAAGCGATATTTGGTAAATCCGGGCTAAAGCAATTAAGTTATCTGTATCTGGTGAGGCTTCACCGCGTTCCCATTTACTTACTGCCTGTCGGCTTATTGATAGTTTATCCGCTAATTCTTCCTGAGAAAGATTTTCTCTTTTACGTAACTCTACTAATCTATTCGCAAATTCAATATTCATATTTTTTATATCCTTCCATAACTAAAATTATATTCAATTATGATAAATTTTGTAAGAAACCAGTGATTGATTGCCCGCAACTTTAGGTTGCATGACAACAAGTCCTTCAAAAGAATAATACGTTTTAATCTTTCAGTTGAGCCAAAAAATAATTATGATGCTTTGCTTTTTTAGTTTGCCCAAAATTTTTAAAAATTTACATCAACTTATTTTTTTACTTAATGCCTTTTCTAATTTTCTGATATTAAATCTATCAAGTTTATTATTAATCTCCCGAATATATCTTTCTGTAATTTTATCGCAAGATTCATCGATATCATTTGCGGCTTTCTTAATGCTTACTGCTGTTTTTCTTAAAGACTCAATTTCCTTGACTAAAGACTCTAAAGGTTTTTCTAAATAGGAATTTTTAAGTTTATCAAATTCTTCTAACAATTCTAAGGTATCAATTAAAGCAATCTTCTCTTGTTCAATATTCAGTAATAAATCTTTAAACCTTGTGGTTAGAGATACTAGCATATTTAAGAAGGTCATCATATATGCCGGTCTTACGACATACATATCGGAATAATTGGGCACTTTAAAAATAGGCGCAATATTCGGTTTGTCAAGTTCTAAGTTACTCACAAGAAGCGCATATTTTGCGCCTTTTTTAAGGCGATTTTTATCTAACTGATTATAGAAGTCTTCGTTTTTCTTTTTATTAACTGTATCCGGATTTTCATCTTTCATCTCTAGACAAACTGATGTTAAAAGTTCTGTCTTTTGATCACTAGCAAAAATCTTAAACAAAAAGTCAGCTTTTGAACCTTTAGCGTCACCATCAAATTTCACAACAAGGTTATCTTTTTCCCAGATGCAATTTAAAAGTCCATTTTGCATATATGTACTGATTTCACCATCACACCAAGCTTCTAAGTCTTCTCCGGTTTGTTTAACATTTTTAATTGATTTCTGAAAATTAAGTTCATTGATTTTTTGATCTTTTTCCCGAAGTTTTGTTTCGTATTCATTTTTAAGGTTCTGAAACTCAACTTCACTCCTTGACTGAAGGACTTTGATTGATGCTTCAGTTTCCGTAGTTATTTGTTTGATTGCATTAGCCTTTTCATTATTTAAATTATTGATTTGTTCTTTAAGTTGATATATCTGATTTTGAAAGCGACTCTCCAAATCTTTTTCTTTTAATTTGATTTCTTTTTCACTACTTGACTTAAGAACTTCGATTTCTTGTTTATATGTCGCAATCTGGGCACTGAACTTTTTCTCGATATCATTTTCTTTGCGAATAAGTTCCGTTTCATTACTTTTTTTATTTAGTTCCAATTCACTTAAAAGTTTATCATATTGTCCTTTAGACTGGTTAAGTTGATTGCTTAACAGTTTTTCGCTTTCAGCTTTAAGCTTTTGTTCTAATGCTGAAAAGCGTTCTTGAAATACTTTTTCCTTGCCGTCATCTATTAGTTTTTGGATGTGATCGTAATTTAATTCTTGAAGGGTGGTCAAATCAATTAAATCGCCTTTTTTAGCATCTTCTAATAAGACTAACGTATTTTGATTTTCAATTTTAGTCTGAATTTTTTTCATTGAATTTACTCCTTATTTTCAAAACGAGTTTTCAAAAACTCATAATAACCTTTATTAGATTTATCGCCTGTATTTTCTTCAAATAGGCAAAACGGCAAGCTATCTGTATTTTTATGCTTTTTAAGACAAACACAGCATTTACCATGATTTTCACAAGCTGTTCTCGGGCAGCTACAATTAACTTTACATTGCATAATACCAACTCCCTTTCACTTAATTACGCTCAAGCAAAACACATGTCTCAACGTGCAAGGTATGTGGAAACATATCAACAGGAATAACTTCCTTTAAATTATAACTTTCCGCTAATACTTTTAAATCTTCCGCTAGCGTAACTGGATTACAAGAAATATAAATAATCTTTTTAGGCTTTAGCCTTATTACAGCACTCATAAAATCTTTTGTGGAACCTTCTCTTGGCGGATCCATAATAACAATATCAACTGTTTCCCGATTCATCGTCATTTCTAAGATAAACTCCGTACAATCAGCATTGTAAAAACGACAGTTCGTGATATTATTTAGTTTGCTATTTAAAATTGCGTTCTTATAAGCCTCTTTATTAACTTCTACACCAATCACTTTTTTAGCATGTCGGCTTGCGATTAAGCCGATTGTACCAATACCACAGTAAGCGTCTAATACTGTTTCATAACCTTTAAAGTCACATAGTTCAATGGCTTTATGATATAAATACTCTGTTTGTTTAGAATTAACTTGATAAAATGATTTAGAAGAAATAAAAAACTCCAAACCACAAAGTTTATCTTTAATCATACCCTTACCAAACAAGACTCTCTCCTTTGGACCAAGCACAACTGCAGTTTCGCGCTCATTGGTATTTTGAACAACAGTTTTTATCTTGGAATTTCTGGAAGTAATGTATTTGACTAAATCATTACGCGCAGGAAAGATATCAGAGCTACAAACAAAGACTACCATTATCTCACCTGTATTCTCCGCAACTTTAATTAAAACAAACTTTAGGACCCCTTTTCTTTTTCCATAAGGATCGAAAATAATTATTTTCAATTTATTAATTGCTTCACAGATAAGTTCAAGAACTTTATTACCTTCTTTGCTTTGAATTGAGCAGTTATTAATAAACACAAGTTCATTTGACTCTTCTTGAAATAAAGCAGGAACAACTAAATTATTCTTGTTATATTTAAAAGCCGCAATAATTTTATTACGATAATTAAATGGTTGGTCCATACCTTTAATTTCGCCTAAATTAAAATTATTGAAACCAGCAAACCGCAGTTTTTCCGCAACTAAATTACGCTTAAACTGGAGCTGAAAGTTATAATCAAGGTGCAACATATTACAAGCGCCACAACGATCAAAAGCTTGACAATTAGCCTTAACTCTTTCCTTAGCGGTAGTAATATAGGTTTTGACAGTTCCCTGCATAACTCTACCATTATCTTTTGTGATTGAAACAATCGCTTCTTCACCTGGAAGTAAATCTTTAACGTAAAGATTCTTAGTCTCAATCCTGACCATACCTTCTAGGTTATCCGCTAGTTTCGAGCATTTTACTCTGATTTCTTGCATAACAATCAATTCCTTATTTTAATAAATTTTATACGCAAGTATAATACGCTATTTTGTCATAAAAAGCAAGCGAAAACCAAAAAAAACACATATTTCTATATATGTGTTTTTCTAACACTATTGGTTGGCAATAACTTTTTTCAGTATTTTATCAAGTGCGCTTTGACGAACGATAATCATCCCAAAAGCTTCTGTGCTTTCTTTAACAATTTCCATTTCATTTTCATTGATTACCCGCATAAAGTTATAACAATCACTAATAATTACATATTTAACAATATTATCTTTTTGATAATCAATGTATGGTTTTATACTTTCAATCATTTCTTTACTTCTTGGTTGTTTTCCTGTACGCATTTTTTTGTTTAATTGCCAGTAATATTTACTGTTTATAACTAACTCCCCGTCAACAGGAATCATAAGATGTTTAAAAATATATAACTTTCCGTTAAACTCAAAGGACTGCTCATACATAGCGTTAATATGCTCTGTAACTTCTATCTGCTGTTCTTTGATAATATCAAAATTCGAAAGAGTTGGGATTAGCGCATAACTATCTTTATTTCTAAAGTAAATGATTATTACCGAAATTACTAAACCAATAGCTAAAACAATTAAAAATGCATGCATAAAAACACATCCTCACTATAATTATTATAGCATAAAATTGCTAATTTTCACTTTAAAGAATTAAATACCTCTAATTTCAACTTCACCAACAGCCATTTTAGCCAAAGCTGAATTAACATAATCTTCTGAGGACGGCATGCTAAATCCAACTCCTCGTTTTTTACGTCCTTCCATATTTAACTCTGAAACCACTGCTGGTGGAATCAGTTCAACAACTTTTATTCCATGTGGTTCAAGTTGTTTACGCTGAGCTAGTGAAAAAGCATGAAGCGCTGCTTTTGTCGCACAATATATTGGCATACCTGTAGCGAATTCCGCCCTAAAAGCTAATCCAGAAGAAACATTAACTATCGTCGCATTATCTTTCCCTTTTAAGAAAGGTGTAAAAAGGGCTGATAAATAAATTGGTGCTTCCAGATTGACTTTCAATTCACTTTCTCCAGCCTCTAATTCAAGAATCCCCCTACTTAAATCAATATCTCGCTGAATACCAGCATTATTAATTAAAATATTCAAATCAGGAAAATTTTCAGAAATGTAGTTAAATAAGTTAACGCGCTCTTTTGAATCAGTAACATCACACTTAAAAATCTCGATTTCCTTAAGTTCTTTTTTAGCCAACTCTAACTTTTCTGTTCTTCTGCCACAAATTATAACTTTATTATTTCGCTCAAGAAACCATTTGGCGATTGCATAACCAATACCTGTTGCGCCTCCTGTGATTAAAATTGTATTATTTTCTATTCTCATATAACATGCTCCTTTTTATAATAAGTTAATTATAACATCAAATTAAAGAAAAATTAAGACCAAAACATCAAAAAATATTGTTTTGGTCTTAATTAATTTAAGTATTACCAGTGATTCCAAACGGCTGCTGGCACAGTTGATCCAATACGCCAGAAAGTAATTGCTCTGACTTGCAATGCTACATTAGTTTCTTCTACTACATGAAACAAATTAGTATCAACAGTAAAGCCTAAATCCCAGTCTATCGGAAACATCAATCTAAGTCCTGTATCAGTCGCAAAGGTTTGATTTCCTTGAATAACTCCAGCTACAAGATTATTATTGTTAAATCTTACCCTTCTCATCTGCACTGGGAAAGTACTAGTATCAATTTCAATTCTGATTCCAGATCCAGAAGCATGCATAACTATATTAGACCAAATCGCAATTAATGTTACATCACTTGCGATGTTCCAGACGCCAGTTAAAGGAATAACTGTTGAACCATGGAACCATCCCACAAGCGTATAACCACCTCTAGTCGGGGTTGGTAAAGTATAACTTGCATTAAAGGTTACGTTACGTGTATTAGGGGTGATTGGATTTCCACCATTGACATTAAGAGTTACTACATAAACATTCGCTGTCCAAGCCGCAACTAGTGTAACGTTATTTGGAATATTCCAAGTACCCGCTACGATTGGATTACCGTTATGTAACCAACCATTTGATGTATGTCCTGTTCTTGTTGGTATTGGTAGCGTAAAGGCTTGGCCAAAAGTTACAGTTTGTGTATTAGGAATTAATGCATTTCCGCCATTAACGTTAAATGTAATTGTATAAGTGTTCGCTGTCCATGCCGCAACTAAAGTTACATCCGGTGAAATATCCCATGAAGCACCAGTTTGAGGTACAGTTGTTGCGCCATCTTGCCAGCCAGCAAACGTATGTCCTGTTCTTGTTGGTTCAGGCAATGTATAAGGTTGACCAAAAGTTACAGTTTGTGTGCTAGGATTTAAGACATTTCCGCCATTGACGTTAAATGTAATTGTATAAGTATTTGCGGTCCATGATGCGACTAATGTTACATTACTTGCTATATCCCATATTCCTGTTAAAGGAATTAAATCAGTTCCATTATACCAACCAGCAAACGTATGTCCTCTTCTTGTTGGTGTTGGTAATGTGTAGCTCAATTCAAATGTCACATCTTGTGTATTAGGTATTAATACATCTCCACCTGCCACATCAAAAGTAATTATATAGGTATTCGCTGTCCAAGTCGCTACTATTGTAATATCGTTTGCGATATTCCATGTTCCAGCTGTAAATGGATTTCCATTGTGCAACCAACCATTAAAGGTATGTCCTGTTCTCGTCGGTGTTGGTAATGTGAAACTTTGTCCAAATGTTACTGTCTGATCAGATAACGCATCGCCACCAGCCACATCAAAAGTAATTGTATAAGTATTAGCCGTCCATGTAGCTACTATTGTAATATCATTAGGAATATCCCATGTTCCAGATGTAAATGGATTGCCATTATGTAGCCAACCATCAAAAGTATGACCAGTTCTTGTTGGTGTTGGTAAAGTGAAACTTTGTCCAAACGTTACTGTCTGATCAGATAATGCATCTCCGCCATTAAC
>Ga0131853_10010735_pt1 | contig 16749 bp, 19 predicted proteins | sample TergutLab28metaG_FD_92764 | JGI IMG/M metagenome (GOLD analysis project Ga0131853, IMG submission 92764) | Labiotermes labralis P1 segment gut microbial communities from Petit-Saut dam, French Guiana - Lab288 P1 (version 2) (version 2) | ecosystem: Host-associated > Arthropoda: Insects >...
AGTTACCTGACCCAGTCGCGCGATCTGTCCTCCGCGGCCGCCGGGTACGCGGTCAGCGGCTACTGGCTCGGCCTGACGCTGGGCCGGTTCCTGATCAGCCCGGCCGCCGAGCGGGCAGGCCTGCCCCCGGCCCGCATGATGTACGGGTGCCTGGCCGGGGCCGCCGCCCTGTCGGCCGTCGCCTGGATGGCGCCGGGGCCGGTCAGCGTCAGCGTCGCCCTGGCCGGGCTCGGGTTCTGCCTCGGGCCGGTGTTCCCCACGATGATGGCGGTGACGCCGCGGCTGGCCCGCCCCGGCCTGGTGCCGACCGCGATCGGCGTCATGAACTCCGGATCGGTCATCGGGGGCTCCGCGCTGCCCTGGCTGGCCGGAGTGATCGCGCAGGGCAGCGGGATGTGGACCCTGCTGCCGTACGCGATCGTCCTCGCCCTGCTTCAGGTCGCGATCTGGCGGCCGCTGGCGGCCCGGCTTACTGCTCCGCCGGCTTGCCAGTCTCGTCTTGGGGGCGGAGCCAGCCGGCGGCCAGGAGAGCCTGAGCGGCGACGTAGGTCGGCATGACGACCGATTCCCCGGGGACGCCAGGGATCTCGGCGAGGCGGCCCGCGATCAGGGAGTCGGACAGGACGAAGGACGCGCCGCCGACGGCGGCCTGCCGGTTGCGGCCCGACGCCAGGACGGCCATGGACAGCAGGATCGCGCTGTAGGCGGCGACGGGAATCCGCAGGTCTCCCAGACGGCTCCACAGCCCGGCCATCAGGAGCGCGCCGGCGGCCCCGTACCCGGCCGCGACCTTCGGGCTGACCCGCCCGGCGGCGCCGTCCTTCACCAGGGCCGCGATGTAGCAGGCGTGGCCCGCGGCGAAGAAGCCCATGCCGGGCAGGAACCACAGGTCGGGGTTGTCGGAACCCTCGGCCGCCAGCAGCGCGGTGTCGCCGAGCCCGCCGAGGAGCATGCCCGCGACGGGAAGCCCCGCGTTCTCGTCCCGGTCTCTGGCGGCGGCGAGGGTGAACGCGGCCAGCGTCGGCATGAGGAAGGGCTTGGTCGCCCATTCGCCGGCCCGGAAGCCCCGGGCGACGCTGGCGGTGTTGGCGGCGGACAGGGCCGTGTAGGCGCCGGCGAGGATCTTGGCGCGGCGGGAAAGATCGCGATCAGGCATGCGCGGAATCGTATCCGCAGCGAAAGTTCAGATGCGCGTGATCCCCCGCGGATTCGGCGCGGGCTGGTTTTCGGCGGGCGGGGCCGTCGCATAATCGGTGGTGTCGGTATTCGGCGGCTGGGGGCGTTATGGCGGTATTGGCGGTGCTGGCCTGCATCGCGGTCGTGGCGGCCGGCGCTGCCCTGCTGGTGAGAGGGCCGGTCCGGCGGGACGGTGTCGCGGAGGACGCGTTCTGGTGGGACAAGGGCGTCCGGGTCGGCACGCCGGAGTGGGTGGCGACGCGGTCCTGGCAGGAGCCGTCCGGGGACGACGTGCGCCACGTCGAGGTGCATCACGTCGGCGATCCCGGCCGCCGCTATTACACCTATGAGCGGCGGGTCTGGCGGCGAGCGCGCACGGTCCGGGCCTCGGGCACCGTCATCGACGTGACGCCGCAGCGGGAGTCGCCTCCCGCGGAGCGGCGCGCGGAGGCCCCGGGGGCGGGGCGGGAACGGTGAGATGTCCGCTACCGGTTTGCCCTGGCCTGCCCGCTAGCGGCCCGGGCGCCAGCCGGGATCCCGGCCGAGGCGGGCGACGAGGGCCTCCAGGGGGCCGGCGTTCGACGGCGCGGCCACGGCGGGCGCGAAGGCGGCCCCCGGGGTCAGCCGGTGCTCGCCGTCCGGGACGGCCATGGCCACGGCGAGGGCGGCGTCCAGCAGGTTGCCGTCCAGGCCGGGGACTTCGGTTTCCAGGGTCCGGGCGACGTCCCAGGAGTGGACGACGTAGTCGACGAAGTGGAAGCTGATCGCCCGCCGTCCCGGGACGGCGGGCGCGCCGGGGAACAGCGGAAGCGGGAACTCCCGGTCCGGCGCGCCGGGTGCGGCGAAGGCGTCCAGGACGGCGGTCGCGGCGGCGCGGTAGTCCGCGGCCGGATCGGGGCCCGGGCGGCGGGGTTTCCAGCGGGCGGGGTCCGCGTCGCCGGCGGCGGCCGCGGCGAATCCGTGGTGCTCGGCCGTCATGTGGGAGAGGAGGCCGTGCAGCGTCCAGTCGGCGCAGGGCGTCGGGCGGTCCTGGTCGGCCGGTCCCGTGCGGCTGACCAGGGTGAGGCTGGCTCGGACCGCCGCCGCGTCGAGCGCGACGATGTCATTAATATGCATAAGCTTATAGTAAACGTGAGCTTATTATCTGTCGACGCGTATGCTTGCGGGCGGGATGAACGATCACGGACAGCGCCGCGACCTGGCCGCCCTGCTGCAGCCGCTCCTGCGGGCGCTCATCGACGCGGAACTGCCGGTCCTTCAGCGGCACGGCCTCACCATGTGGGGCTACGTCGTGCTGAACGCCCTGGAGAACGCACCCGCGTCCACGCAGGCCGCCCTCGCGGCCGCGATCGGCGCGGACAAGACCCGCATCATCGCAATCCTCGATGACCTGCAGGCGGCGGAGCTCATCACGCGGGAACCCGACCCGTCGGACCGGCGGGCCCGGCTGCTGTCCATCACGCCGGAGGGAAGCCGCCTGCGCCGCGCCGTGCAGGCGGAGATCCAGGCGGGCGAGAAGCGGCTGCTCGCCGAACTCCCCGACAGCGACCGGGAGGCGTTCCTGCGGGCCGCGGCCCGGCTGTCCGCGCTGCCCGCGTCCCGTCTCCTGGCCCCGGAGACGCCCCGACAATAGGGGCATGACTTCCCACGCGCGTGCGGTCGACCGTTACCTGTCCCGGCTCGGGTTCGCCTCTCGGCCTGGGCCGACGGCGGAAACCCTGGTGGAACTGCAGCGACGTCACCTGGACCTGGTCCCGTACGAGAATCTGGCCGCCGCCCTCGGGCGGCCCGACCTCGCGGACCCGGCCGGGACCCTGGAGCGGATCGCGGCGGGCGGCAACGCGGGCTACTGCTTCCATCACAACGGCGCGCTCGAACTCGTCCTCCGCGACCTGGGCTTCACGGTCGAGCGCCGTCTCGGCCACATCGACGGCGACGAGGTCCCGGAGCTGAACCACCTGGTCCTGCTCGTCACCATCGGAGGCCGTCGATGGTGGCCGGACCTGGGCCTGGGCGACGCGCTCCGCGACCCGGTCGAGGTGAGCGACGGGAAGTTCCGGCAGGGGCCGTTCCGCTACGCGATCACGGCCAGCGACCCGGACGCGGGTACGTGGATCTTCCGGCATGATCCGGCCTGGGGGTCCTTCACGACGGTGGAGGTGCGGGGCGGCAGCCCCTCCGACGCCGACATCGCCGCGTCCCACCGGTACCTGTCGACGCCGCCGGAGGGCCGCTACACCCGCACGCTGGTGGTGGCGCGCCTTGAGGACACGGGGGCCGACGTGCTGCGCGGAATCCGGCTCCGCCGGCACGGCGACGGGGCTCGCGCTCGCAACCTGGAAACCTACGAGGAGTGGCGCGCGGCCCTGACCGCCCTCCGGGTGAGCCTCGCGGGCGTGAGCGAGGAGGAACTGCGCTCCCTGCACGGGAGGCTGCTCGCCTTCCACTCGCAGCGGGCCGCCGGAAAAGGCCTTGACCCTCACGTGGCGTGAGGCCGCATAGTCGATTGACATGGGCACGCACGCTGACCTGACCGTGGGACGGCTGGCCTCCCTGGCGGGGGTCACCGTCCGCACGCTGCACCACTACGACGAGATCGGCCTGGTCACGCCGTCGGCGCGGACCGCGTCGGGATACCGGGTATACGCGGCGGCCGACGTGGACCGGCTCCGGCAGGTGCTGACCTACCGGAGGCTCGGCTTCGGGCTGCGCGAGATCGCTCAGCTGGTCGGTGATCCCGGCGCGGACGCGGTCGCGCACCTGCGGCGGCAGCGCGGGCTGCTCATGGCACAGCGGGACCAGGCGGACGCCATGGTCGCCGCGATCGACAAGGAACTGGAGGCGAGGACGATGGGGATGCAGCTGACGCCGGAAGAGCAGCTGGAAGTGTTCGGGACGGACAAGGTCGGCGGCGAGTGGGCTGACGAGGCCCGCGAACGGTGGGGCGACACCGAGGAGTGGCGGCAGTCACAGAGCCGGACCGCCGCCTACACGAAGGACGACTGGGCCCGGATGAAGGCGAAGACCGACGAGACCACTCTGGCGTTCGTGTCGGCGCGGCGGGCCGGGGCTCCGGCGGACGGGCCGGCCGCCATGGACGCGGCCGAACGCCACCGTCAGCACATCAGCCGGTACTTCTACGACTGCGGCTACGAGATGCACGCGTGCATGGCGCGGCTGTACGTGACAGACCCCCGGTTCACCGCGACCTACGACGAGGTCGAGCCGGGCCTGGCGCGGTACGTGCATGACGCGATCATGGCCAACGCCGCGCGGGCCGGAGCCTAGTTGCTGAAGAGGGTGACGAATGTGGGGATCCCCAGGATGACCAGGAGCAGGAACACCACCATCGTGGCGAGGGACGCCCAGGTCCTGGACGCGGGGACGTCGGACTTGGCCTGCTCCGCCGGGCGCAGCTTCAGGGCCGTCGCGACGATAGCCCACAGAAGGCCGATGACGGCGGCCGCCGCCAGCAGCCCGAGAAAAACCTCAGTAACCACTTAAGCAGGATAGGGGGCGTCTGACAGCGAGATGAGCGGTTCGGCGGGTCCCGGGGCCGGTTCCCTATGCGGACGGGGACTTTTCCCGGCCGTCCCGGCGGGCGATCTCCTCGTCCGTCGGGTAGCGGTCGACGTACTGCTGCTCGGACAGGGCCTGGATTTCCCGCATGAGCTCGTCGGTCGCTTCCCGCCAGGCGGCGGGGTCCTCGGCCTGGCTCGTCCAGCGGGTCACGTCGAAGGGCTTGCCGATGGCGATGCGCACGCGGCCGGGCCGCCAGAAGCGCTGCTGAGGCTGGTCGATTTCCGTTGTTCCCTGGATGCCGACGGGGACGACCGTCACGTGCGGGCGGCTGAGCGCGACCCGCATGACCCCGGTGCGGCCCCGGTGCAGCTGGCCGTCGGGTGACCGGGTGCCCTCGGGGTAGATGGCCCATACCTGCCCCGCGTCGAGGATCCGCCGGGCGGCCTCCAGGCCGGCGTCGCCGCGGCCGTCGCCGCCGCGCTCGATGGGGATCTGGCCGGTGGCGCGGCAGACGATCCCGTAGAAGCGGCCGCGCAGGCCCCCCTTGCCGAAGTACTCGCTCTTGGCGACGAACGTGAGGCGCCGGCTGAGCGCGGCGCCCAGGACGAGGGAGTCGATCTCGGTGAGGTGGTTGCAGGCCACGATCAGAGGTCCGCGGCGGGGAAGCCTGCCGCGGACGGCGGGCCGGGTGACGAGCCAGACCACGGGGCCGAGCACGAGCCATTTGAGCACCCAGTACATCGCCGGATCCCTTCCTGGATACCGTTTGCATTGAAATTATGACCGGCTGTGCATGGCCTGTCCAGACGGCGATGCGTGACGGGATCGTGAACACGGGGCCGCGGGCCCGCGTTTATAGCGAACTGCTCGCCAGGACTACCAGTTGACCCAGTCCGCGGTCACGGACTCCCGGACGGCGCCGAACGCGTCCCGGGAGCGGACGCGGACGGTGACCCACGAGCCGTCGCAGACGTGCAGCAGCGCGTCGTCGCCGAGGAGCCACCGGGACCCGGACTCGGTCGCGAGCAGGGACGGCAGCGGCTCGAACGCGCCGTCGGCGATGCCGGTCATCTCACCGGCGTCGGACAGGCCGTCTCCGTAGTACAGGACTTCCGACATCACCAGGTCCACGATCGCGGCGGACAGGCGGTCCGTCCACGGTTCCCACCGCTCCGCCGTCTTGTCCGCCAGGTCCGGCCGCACGGCGACGGGAGGATCGTCGGTCCCGAGGTCGCCCAGCCGGATTCCCCAGTGCGCGGCGCCCTGGTTCTCCTCGACGCAGACCAGCGCGTCCTCGCGGACGTGCAGTTCCTCCGGCGGCAGGAGCCGGTCCTGGTTGCGGCACAGGTCGTCACGGCGGCCGAGCAGCCGGTACGCCTCCCGCAGGGCCGCGGGCAGCCGTAGTCCCAGCCGCGCTTCCGCGGCGTCAAGCTCGCTCGCGTCGCTGCCGTCGCCGGGGCGCAACGGCAGCCGCCAGTCCGCGGCGAACCCGGTGAGGAAGCTCCAGGCGTCCTCCCGGTCCCGCGCCGCGGCACGCAGGGCCGCGGCCATCGCGGACGCTCGGTAATGAATCGGGGACTTCATGACACGCACTATGCCAGGAGGGTGTGACATTCCAGGCGTTCCGTGCATCGCGCGGGTGCGTGTCGGCTTCCGGGGGTCATGCGCGGCCCCGGCCGTGTCCTGCGGCAAGGCACGCCGCCCCCGTCGTGACGGCCACCGCGGCCAGGGCGGGCGCGCCCGCCCGGGGACCGGCGGCGGCCACAAGCGCGCCCGCTACGGGCATGCTGATGTTCTCGGCCGCCGACTCGGCCGCGGAGATCATGCCCGCGACCTGGCCCAGCCTTCCCGTCGGGGCGAGCCGTTGCAGCGTCGTGGCCGCGACCACGACGAACACCGTCCCGGCGGCGCCCCACAGGCCCGCGCCGAAGTAGGCAACGGGAATCCACGGCGTGCCCGTGAACAGGGCCGCCGTCAGCCCGTAGCCGACCGCTCCCGCCGTCAGGGTCGTCGCCGTTGCGGGCCCGCCCGGCAGCCGACGGCGGATGACCGGGAGGGCCAGGCCGGCCGCGATCGCCCCGATCCCGATGGCCGCCTCGAACAGGGCGAACTGGGCGGGCGGCCGGTGCAGGACGTGCCGGGCGTACAGGGGCTCGACGACCAGGAACGCCCCGGACGTGAAGCTGACGCCCATCCGGGTCAGCGCCACCCGGCGCAGCCCCGGGTCCCGGGCGATCGTGGCTGCGCCCGCCGTGGCCCGCCGCACCCGCGAAACCTTGGCTGCCCCGGCGTCGTCCGGTTGGCGGGGCTGCGGGAGGACCGGCAGCGGAAGCACGACCAGGACGCTGACCAGGTACGTGGCGGCGTCGGCGGCAAACGCCACGCGGAACCCCGAGACCGCCATGAGGACGCTGGCGGCCAGCGGCCCTGCCACCTGCCCGACCGAGGCGGTGACGCCGAGCAGCGAGTTCGCGGCGAGCAGGTCACCGGAGGCGACGACCCGCGCCGGGAGGGCGCTGCTCGCGGGGCCGCACAGTGCCCGGGCGGCACCGCAGGCGGCCGCCATGATGTCGAGGAACGTCAGGGAGCCCGCGGCCGCCATCCCCAGCGACGTGACGGCGGAACACAGGTAGCCGACGATCAGCATGGTCCGCGGGCCGAACCGGTCGGTGAGACCGCCGGTGAACGCGGTAAGGATGACCGGGGGACCCGACCAGCACAGTGCCGTGACCGACAGGGCCTCCGGGCTGGCGCCGAAATGGTAGGCGGCGAACCCCCACAGGACCAGGGCGGCCGCCCAGCTGCCCACCCAGCTGACGGACTGCCCGGCCAGCAGGAAGGCGAACCGGGGATCGCGGAACGAAGGACGGACCGGGCGCGCCGGAACACGGCGCCGCCCAGGGAAAGCAGACATGACGGAAGACCTCCACGCAAAGCTGCGGCACATGAATGCGGCAGCCGCGGCGTCCCGCGTGAAAGCGTCCTGAAAGAGACCCGGCTGCTCTGCCTAGCCGACGACGGCCAGGGAGAGCAGCCGGGGAAGAAGAGCCACGATCAGGCGGATCGCGCGGATGACGCGGCGGCGTGGACGGCCATGGTCATAAGTCCCTGTACCTCCGTCGTCGGCTTCCCGATACCCGGCAACGTACGGGCGCCGGACACGGAGCGCAACCGAATTACCGGACGCGGGTGCCGCGGATGACGACGGCCGCGGGCCGGGCCAGCACCGCCGGGTCCTCGCGGGGGTCGAGGTCGTAGGTGACGATGTCCCCGGATGGGCGGAGGCCGAGGAAGGCGCGCGCGGACGAGCCCGCCGCCGCGATCGCCTGCTCCACGGTGAGACCGTGCCTGGCCAGGAGCGCGATCTCCTCCGCGATCGTCCCGACGACGTCCGTGCCCGCCAGTACGCGGACGCCTTGGGCAACGGCGTGCGGGAGGCCGTCCCGGAGGCGTTCACGGAGTTCGCTGGTCTTCCGGCGGCGTTCGGGGTCGGGGGAGTTCCGGGACTGCAGCATGGCGCAGAGAGTGGGCGTCCACGCGCCGCCGCGCGCGCCCAGCGCGCTGATCTCGTCTCGCCCCAGCCCCGCACCGTGCTCGATGGAGTCAGCGCCGAGCGCGGTCAGTCCCGAATCCGGAAGGTTGCTGTGTACCGCGACGCGGGCCCCGGCCGCGTGGGCGGCGTCCACCGCCCGGCGGAGCGTGTCCGTGTCATACGTCGCTGCCATGGATTTCGGTACCGGGCCGTCCTCGCCCCATTCGGGGAAGTCCCCGATGATCTTCACCCAGGCGGCGCCCGCCGCGATCTCGGCCTGGACCGCGGCCACGAGGGCGTCGGGTTCGACGGGGACGTGCATGCGGGGGAAATAGCGGCCCCGCGGGGCGAGGAACCGTCCGGCCGCGGTGACGGCCGGGCTTCCGCTGGCCGGGGTCCGGGCGTAGGCGAGCGTGATCTCGCCGCGGCCTCCCGCGTCGCGGATCAGGGTGACGCCGGCGGCCGCGTACTCCTTCAGGCGGGCCGCCGCGTACTCCTCGCTGGCCAGGTAGGGCCAGTCGTCGTCAGCCGCCACTGTCGGGTGCGCGTGGGCGTCGACGAGTCCGCCGAGGGCGAACTTCCCGGGAAGCTGCTCCGGCTCGCCGGTCCCGGAGGTGAGCCGGCTGTCCGGATCGGCCCCGTCGAGGATCGTCCCCGCGAAAGTCCATGCCATAATGCGGACGCTACGCCCGCCCGGGCCGGTTGCGCGATGGCGAGGTACCGATGCTCGCTGGACGTCAGCGGCCGGCGAGGAAGATTACGTCGGGGTCGCCGCGGCGGTCCGGGAGCAGGGGGACTTCGAGGGTTTTCACCCAGGCGAAACGGGTCTCCAGGAGGCGCGTGAATTCCGGGGAGCGCATGGCGCTCCAGACCGACAGGACGCCCCGGTCGTTCAGGACGCGGTCGAGGAGATCCAGCCCGGCGGGCCCGTACAGGGCGCGGTTCCCGTCGGTGACGGTCCAGTCGGGGCCGTTGTCGATGTCGAGGCACACAGCGTCGTAGGAGTCGCCGGTGGTGCGCAGGTGCCGGAGGAGGTCGTCGCGGATGAGGCGGGCGCGCCGGTCGGCGTGCCCGCCGCCGGCGAAGCGGCGCAGCGGAGCCGGGGCCCGCGTGTGCCAGCCGATGATCGCCTGTTCGCGTTCGATGACGCTGATCCGGGCCGGGCGCGGGTCGGCGCTGACCTCGGCGAGGGAGAACCCGACGCCGAGACCTCCGATCAGGACGGACGCGCCGTGCGGGCGGTCGAGGGCGTCGAGCGCCGCGGTGACCATGAGCCGTTCGGACCGGCCGTCGGAGGAGTCCATCAGGAAACAGCCGTTCGCGATGACCTCGAAACGTTCGCCGCGGCAACGTTCGCCGCGGCGGCGCAGGACGATCTCGCCGGACGGTCCTTCGCGCCGGTCAACGAGTTCAGCGGTCTCGTCCACATCCGGCAGTCTGCATGGACCGGGAGTGGACCGCAACTGGATTTCAGGTGAACGGCGCCGTCGCCGGAAGCCATGCCGTGACTTAAAGCCGGCTTGAAGTCAAGCGGTAGGATGAGCGGTCATGAGCGCCCTTCCGGTACGCCTGACCATCGGCGAGCTGAGCGACCGGTCCGGGGTCGCCGCGTCCGCCCTGCGCTACTACGAGTCCCTCGGCCTCATCACCGCCGAGCGCACCGCGGGCGGGCAGCGCCGGTACTCCCGGGCGATGCTCCGCCGCGTGGCGTTCGTCCGCGCCGCCCAGATCGCCGGCCTGTCCCTGGAGGAGGCCCGCGAGTCGCTGTCGCGCCTCCCGGACGAGCGCACGCCGACCAAAGCCGACTGGAACGCGGTCTCCCGCAGCTGGATCCGCCGCGTCGACGAGCGGATCGCCGAGCTCGAGCGGCTGAAGGACACCCTCAACGGCTGCGTCGGCTGCGGCTGCCTGTCCCTGCGCACCTGCAACCTCTACAACCCCGGCGACACCGCCGCCGGCCGGGGAGCCGGCCCCCGCTGGATGCTCGGCGATCCTCCGCCGGCCCGCCAATCGTGATCCCGAACGGGTCTTCGTTCCAGTCCCGCCCCGGAGGGAGCCTGACCCGGGATCGTCAGGGCGCCATGGCGCAGATCTGCGTGTCGTACCCGGCCTGCGCCACGATCCCGCCGTCCGCCGGGGCTGGCGCCGCCTCGGTGTCCGCGGGAAGGACCGCCCGCCACAGCGGCCGCCCGGTGGCCGCGTCGTAGGCCAGGAGCACGCCGGGAAACTGGCGCAGCGCATCGTGCATGTCCTGCGCGTGAGAGGTGCCGGTCACGACCTCTGTCCCGGCCAGTGTCAGCGGGCCGGTCGCGTTCGAGGGGACGGAGCGGGTCCACCGGGTCGCGCCGGTCGCGAGAGCGGTGCTGACCAGTGTCAGCCCGGGAACGGTATCCGTGACTGATCCGCGGTTATGCGGGTCCGGTGCCTGGAACGTGATGACGTTCCGGCCCGTCGGCAGCGGTGCCCGCTCCGCTACCGCGCGCGATGACTTGAACTGCCCGGTCAGACGGCCGGTGCGCGCGTCGAAGACCTGCAGCACCGTCGGGGCCGGATACGTGGCGTCCAGCCACGAGGCCACGGACTGGCCGTTCAGCGGGAGCAGGGACAAGGCCTGGGGGCCGTTGCGGGAACCGCTCGCGGCCGTCCAGCGGACGGCGCCGGTCCGGTCGTCGTATCCGGTCAGCGGGCCGGTCGCGATCACCGTCCCGCCCGCGGCGGCGACGGGACCGCTCGCGGAACGATGCCACCGGAGGGTCCCGTCGGCGAGGTTGACGACTTGCAGGGTGCTGCTGGTGGCAGGAGCGCCGTCGGCGCCGGTCGAACTGGTGCTTTCCGTGACCGCGAGGGCTCCGTCTGCGGTCTCCGCCTGGTCGTCCTGGTCCGGGTTGCCGGCCGTGGTCCCCGGTACCGGACGCTGCCAGGCCACGGCGCCGGTGGCTGCCCGCAGCCCGGTCAGCCGCGCGTTCTGGCCGGTGCCGGTGAGGACGGCGATGGTCCCGTGCCACTGCCACAGGCCCGTGACCCAGTCGGTCCCGGTCCACCTCCAGAGCGCGTGGCCGTCAGCTGCCCGCAGCCCGGTCACCGCGTCGCCGTCGGGAACGGCCGCCTCATCGCCGGCCGCTACCGGGGAAACCGGGCTCACGGCGGAACTGGTGACTGGTGCCACCGCGTGATTCTTCCAGCCCCGCACCGGTGCCTGCCACAGCACGTGCCCGCTGAACGTCAGCCGGACGGCCCACGAGCTGCGCGCGTTCACAGTGCAGTGCGGCCGGGGCGTCCCCTGAGGCCAGAGGCCCGGCCGCTGAGCGGTGGTGCATCCGCCTGCGGCGAGGACGGTCGCGAGCAGCGCGGCGCCTCGTACGGTGCGGTGGGTCATGCCGGACAAAGGTGGCAGAAAGAAAGATCGCTGGCGCGCTTATCGGCAAACGTGGATGACGCGCTGATTCCGGTGCTCAGGGGGCGTCGGGGGGCAGGATGTGCAGGCCCGCTACCTTCTCGTCGGTATCGAAGGCGACGCGGCCCTTCATGTCGCCGGCTTCGTAGCGCAGCGGAATGTCGACGACGGTGTGGTCGCCGATGCGGCGGATGAACGGGTCGCCCTCGCCGAAGCCCTCGAAGGCTCCGACGAGCCCGGCGACCGTGGCCAGGGCGTCGCCGCGCACCTTGTCGGTGAAGAGCTCTAGGACCTGGGCGTTGAAGGTGGCCCGGGCGGCGTCCATCCGGTCTTCGAGGACGTCGGTGAGGACGGCGACGGCGCGCTCGGCGGCGTCGGTCATGTAAACGGTCTTGTCCATGGGTTCTCCCGTTCGGGGGTCGATGGGCTTGCCGAACCGCTGGAAGGCGGCCTGGCGGGTGACTCCGAGCAGGTTTCCGATCTCCTGCCAGGTGTGCCCGGCGTCCCGGCACTGCTGCACGCAGAGCGTGAGCGCCTGCCCGGCCAGGGCGTCAGCGTCACGGGCGCGCCGGACCAGTTCGAGGTAGTCCGGGGGCGCCAGGGGGCTCCCGGACCCGGCGTTCAGCGCCGTGGCCTGCTCGGCGAGAAGCGCGCCGAGCGCGGCGAGGGACGAGGAATCGGTCACGTGTAAAGAATGCCTTTACGTACGGCGACTGTCAAGGAGGCATTTACAGCGGACGGCCTGCGTGATCGTATCGTTACCGGGTGTCGTCCGGGCGCTGCTCGACGCGGTGCCGGCGGGAAGCTACCTGGCACTGACCTCGTCGGCCCCGGACTAGTCCGCGTCCCCGAATGGCGGCCGGAAGCACCAGGGGACACCGCCAACCCGGCCGAAGACTGAGGTGTACGCCTTCGCCTCCGATCCGGCCAACATCCCGCGGTGGGCTCCCGGCCTCGGGAAGTCCGTGGAACAGGCGGACGGCCAGTGGTTCGCGGAAACCCCGGCCGGACGGGCCCGTCTGGCGTTCGCCCCGCGCAACGACCTCGGCGTGCTCGACCATCACCTCACGCTGGCCCCGGGCCAGACGGTCTACGTCCCGATGCGGGTCATCGCGGCCGACGGCGGGTCCGAGGTCATCTTCACGCTGCGCCCCCTTCCCGGGATGACCGACGGCGAATTCCAGGCCGACGGCGACGCCGTGGCCGCCGACCTCGCCCGGCTCAAGCGCGTGCTCGAGGAGTGAGGGCACCGCGGAACGGTTCCGGACGGAAAACCTCCGGCCGGCCGTCATGATGCGTCCGGATCCGCGTGGCATGATGGGCGGTTGTGACGGCGAATAGCGGAACATCTACGGCCGTGTTCCAGGACGGCGAAAGCTGGACGCTGAGCGACCTGCTGCCGGGAATCGTGGCGGACCCGGCGCGGGGACTGCAGGCGACCGGGTGGGCCGGGACCGGGAACCTGGCCGTTCCCCTGGGGACCCTCCGGGACCCGGCGGCGCAGACCCAGTCCACGTTCAGCCTGGACCTGTCGCACTGGGCCGGGAACCTGGCCGTCACCGGCGCCTCCCAGTCGGGGAAGACTACGCTGCTGCGCACCCTGGTCTGCGCGCTCGCCCTGACCCACACTCCGGCCGAGGTCCAGGTCTACGGGCTCGGCGCCGAAGGCGGGCTGCGGGCCCTGTCCGGGCTGCCGCACGTCGGTGCCGTCGCCGACCGCCGCGACCCCGCCCAGGCCGCTGACGTCGCGTGGCTCGCGGCCGACGTCGCCGACCAGCGCCGGGAACTGTTCGCCCAGGCGGGCATCGACTCGATGGAAGCGGTCCGCGCCTTCACCCGGTCCGGGCAGGGCTCGGACGACCCGTTCGGCGACATCTTCGTGATCGTCGACGACTGGGAGGAAACCGTCGCCGCGCTCGACGGGATCGAGACGCCCCTGCTGCGGATCGCGGACCGCGGCCTGCACTACGGCGTGCACCTGGTGGTGGCCGCCGCAGCGCAGGCGGACCTTCCCGAGGCGCTGGGCAAGCGGCTGGCCGCCCGGATCGAGCTGGCGCCCGGGGACCGGTGGAAGCCGAACTTCGAAGACGCGCTGGACGACGGGGCGCTGCCCCTGGGCAAGCCCGGGTACGCGCTCGTGAACGGGCCCGGCTTCCTGTCCGCCGCCCTGCCCCGCATCGACGGCTCCCGCACCGCCGGCGACCTGTCCGCGGGCCTGGCCGGGCTCGTCTCCCACGTGACCCAGAACTGGCGCGGGCAGCCCGCGCCGTCCCCGCAGCCCACCCGGTTCCCCATCATGCGCCTGGGCCCGGAGAAATCCGGAGACACCCTGGCCGGGCTGCTCGGGGTCCCCGCCGGGCAGGCCCTGGCGCTGAGCCAGTCCTGGCAGCGGGCCGACGACCGGGAGCACCTGAAGGTCCCGGTCGGGGTCTGTGTCGACGGCACCCGCGTGGAACTGGACCTGAAGGAAGCCAGCCAGGGCGGGACGGGCCCGCACGCCGCGGTCACCGGGACGACGGGAGCGGGGAAGACCACGCTGCTGCAGACCTTCGTGTACTCGCTGGCGCTCACGCACTCGCCGGAAGCGGCCAGTTTCCTGGTCGTTTCCTGGGAGGACCCGGGAGTGTTCACGGCCCTGGGCGACCTGCCGCACTCCGTTGGGCTCGCGGCCGAGATCTCCGGGGACGCCGGCCTGGCCGGCCGCCTGGCGGAGACGATCACCGGTGAGGCGCGCCGGAGACGGGAACTGCTGCGCGAGGCGAACGTGCTCAGCATCCACGTGTACCGGCAGGCCCGGCAGCAGCGGACGGAACTGCCGGCGCTGCCCGACCTGGTGATCGCCGTCGACGACGCCGACAAGCTAGCCGCGGCGTCCCCGGAGCTCGCGGACGCCCTGGCCGAGGTGGGACGCGAGGGCCGCGGGCTGGGCATGCACCTGCTGCTCGCGGGGGAGCGGGCGGACGGGGAATGGCGGGGACCGGTGCGCGGCCCCGCCGCGACGATTGTCGCGCTGCGGGCCGGCACGCCGGAGGACAGCCGGGCGGCGATCGGGGTGCGGGACGCCTGCGAGCTGCCGCCGAGGCCCGGCGCGGGGTACCTCCGGGCCGGGCGCGGCGCGCTCGTGCGGTTCGCGAGCGTGCTCCAGCCCCGGCCGGTGTCGGTGGAGCCGTCGACGGACCCCGTTGACCTGCCCGGCCGGATCTGGCCGCCGGAAGTGCCCGGGGCCGGCGGCTGATGCAGCGGACGACGTTAGATTTTAGAGCGCGCTCGAAGTCAAATGACGCCTGTCAACCCGGGTACGCCGAGGCCCTTCAGCAGGGTGAGGAACAGGTCCTCGCAGAAGACCTCAGTGCCGTCGAGGGCGGTCCTGACAGCGGCCTCGTCCGGTTCCAGGCCGGCGGCGGACGCCCAGGCGAGGAGTCCTCGCGCGCTGGCCGATCCCGGCGGGCCGGCCGCCGCCGACAGGCGGTCCACGGCGGCCCGGTACCGGGGCAGGTACGTCTCGTCATCTTCCTGGCGGGGCGGACCGCCCGGATCCGCGTCGTCATCCCAGTCGAACCGCGGCCACGCGTCGGAGTCGATGTGGCCGATGATCCGGTCCAGCATGAGCCAGCCGCCCCAGCGGCCGTCACCCGGGCTGTACCCGATGAGCTGCGCGCCGTCGCTGTCGAGCACCACGGCGGCCAGCACCGGGCTTCCGGCCTGTTCCATGAGTTCGCGCAGTGTCTGCTCCCAGGCCGCGGGCAGGTCAGAGGACTCCCATCCTTCGGGACCTCGCTTGACCTGAACCGCCTGCCACCCGTTGCCTCCCCGGCCGTGCCAGCAGGGCTCGCAATCCGGCGTCCGCAGCACGGCCAGTTCCGTGAGCGGCCTGGCTGACCGCGCGACGATGTACGTGCCCCAGAATCCCATGTGGTCCTCCCGCGATGCCGGGCGGTTCTCGCCCGGTCGCAGGAACCATAGCGGCGGGCACTGACATTCGACGGGCGGCGGCGTGAGGCGTCCTGCTCTATGCTGCCCGGCGTGCGACTTCATCTCGGCGCTCTCGCGCCTCCGGCCGGGGAAGCGACCGAACTGGCGGTCGCGCAGGCGCTGCTGCGGCAGGCGGCCGAGACCGGCGGCGCCGCCGTGCGGCTCCGCCGGCCAGCCGGGCCGAGCGTGGTGTTCGGGCGGCGCGACACGCGGCTGCCCGGGTTTCCCGCCGCGGTCCGGGCGGCCCGCGCGCACGGTTTCGTGCCCCTGGTCCGCGCGACCGGGGGCCGGGCCGTCGCCTACGACCACGCCGCGCTCGTCGTCGATCACGTGGCCGCGGACCCGGAGCCGCAGGGCGGGCACGACCGGAGGTTCCGGGAGTTCGGCGCCCGGCTGGCCTCCGTCTTCCGGGGTCTTGGCGTCGACGCGCGGGTCGGGGCCGTGCCGGGCGAGTACTGTCCGGGCGCGTTCAGCGTGAACGCCCGCGGTACCGCCAAGCTCGTCGGCACGTCCCAGCGGATCACGAAGAACGCGTGGCTGTTCAGCTCGCTGATCATCCTCGGCGGCGAGGAACGGCTCCGTCCCGTGCTGGCCGAGGTCTACGCGGGCCTCGGCCAGCCGTTCGACCCGGCGTCGGCCGGCTCCCTGGCCGGCGAGGTCCCCGCGCTGGACGCCGGAACCGTGGAGCAGGCCATCCTGGCCGGCTACCAGGCGGACGGAGATCTCAGCCTCCAGCCCCTCGGCGAGGAGGTCACCGCCCTGGCCCGCGATTTGTCGGGACAGTACCAGGCCGCCGGCGGCTGATTCAGGCGGGCTGGCCCGGGAGGCTGTAGCCGGTGAAGCGGGAGACCTGGCCATCGCGGTGGGCGATGAACCAGACGTACTCGTCGCGGCCTCGGAGGGCGCCCCGGTTGTCGATCCCGGGTACGGCGCCCACGCGCTGCCCAACGTGCTAACAGCGACCCGTACGGAATCACCGGATTCACGGAGCCGGAGGCGGCGGGGGGTAGCGGATGGCGCTGCCCCACCCGATCTCCCAGCCGGGATCGTCATCGAAGTAGTCGGCGTAGGCGACCGGGAGGCTGTCGTGCTCGTCGACGAGGCGCAGCAGCCCGGCGTACCAGTCGGCGTAGGGACGGTCATCCTCCGCGGC
>Ga0131853_10010737_pt1 | contig 16748 bp, 16 predicted proteins | sample TergutLab28metaG_FD_92764 | JGI IMG/M metagenome (GOLD analysis project Ga0131853, IMG submission 92764) | Labiotermes labralis P1 segment gut microbial communities from Petit-Saut dam, French Guiana - Lab288 P1 (version 2) (version 2) | ecosystem: Host-associated > Arthropoda: Insects >...
GCCATTATCTCCGTAACCGTTCAACTTTGGGTATAGGTGTTTTGGGTTATATCGGTATACTTTAACATAAGGAACACTCTCCCGAAGTCTGGCACATTCCTCCTGGGACACCCTGTATATATTTTTTTCATACCGCGTATTTTAGGAACCTGAGCCACAAAAACGGTCGCTATAAATACAACGGAACACATTTTAGCATTACGAGTTGATATGATAATTGGTTTTAGAATAATAGTATTATATTGATGTTGGCTGGTGAAGGCTGTAAGAGTGTCGAATAATGGACACCCAGTCTAGCCGTAGCTGACATTTTAATTCGGTATTTCCGGGTTTCGCTTTACAGTGACGAAAATTTAAAATGATTCCTATTCACTTTTTTTTTTTTTAAGTCTACGCCTAATTCATCTAGACGTGAGTGGCTGCCCCTAGCGAAAAACGTTCTCGGAGCTGGCAGTTAACAGAGCCAGCCCTGTTCTCTCGTCCTTCCACGCCTAACCCTTCAATTTTTGCTTATGTCATAACCCAGCGGATTTACTTCTTGCCTTATCCCCCTTCCCACATCGTCCTTTATTTATTGATTAAATAGAAATTCAATTTCTTTTTCATCTGGCGATTTTTATGAAGCCTATTTTTGCTCCACTTCATGTTCGTGAATGAAATTATCCTTTTCACTTTAGTTTCACCTAAAATCGCCTCGACTGTTATACGCTTTTGAGTTTAAAACGATTTGATTTTTGTACATGAGGCTTTCCATTAGAGAGAGTGTCTCTTTTAATTAAATGTCATGATGGAGACGTTATTTCATTTATGTATTAACCGTTTAAATTCAATGCCATTACATTTACCCTTTATCCCCTGACTTGCCTTAGGGACAATTTTAACTGTAGATATAATGGCAAATATCATATTCCCGATACGCATACTCGCAGACGGCACGTGTGTGTGTGTGTGTGTGTGTGTGTATGTGTATTTGAAAGGCACACGGAAGTACGGTCTTATGTATCTACCGTTCCCAACAGTTCCAGCTTGCTTTGTTGAATGGAATCTTTATTTTGACGTTCAGGTGACCGTGTATCGTGATAAATTCTTATAATAAAACCAACTAGATGCACTAATTTCCCAAATTTATTTTTGGAATAAAACTCTACGTGTTTCGGACAGTTCTTGTGTCCATCATCAGGAGTTTTTCACTGTACACACAGCAATACATACAGGTTTGCTGACTGCTTGCTTGCCAGCTGTCAGCAAACCTGCATGACATATACCATCGCTGTGTGTACAGTGAAAAACTCCTGCTGACGGACAGAGGAACTGTCCGAAACATGTAGAGTTTTATTCAAAAATAAATTTGAGAAATTAGTGCGTCTAGTTGGTTTTATTTAAGAAGGAATCTTTAAATAAGCGACGGTATATTTAAGAGTTTCCCATCTGCAAACAAAGTTGTGTTTGATAAATAATTCGAAAAAGCAAGTAAGGTGTGTGTAATTGCAGTGTTACTTGTTATTTCGGACAGATCTCTTTTGTTGTTTGTCGTAGCATAAGCTTTTTTATTTTTTTCGGACACGTCACCTTCTTTGTTTAAGCATAACTTGCTATTTCGGACAGATAACTTTCATGTCTATCGTAGACATGATTCGCATCAGTATTTATTAGCAACAAAAATATTATGTGTAGAGCGCCTTTTTATGAGTGGCTACAAATTGGTTCTTCCTGCACATAGTCATAAAATTTGTCTAGCGCCTGTTATATGCAACAGTTAGAGCCAATATATTGGCGTTGTTCAGTTAGTACAAAAGCAATCCTGTCAAATACATAAAAGCATACATTTTATCATAATAGCAATTCTACGACTGCAAAACATCGCTACCTGTTTCGATCAGGCGGGGCTATTTTACAATATATTGTGCAATAGCTTGCCAGATGATGACCATATTGTAGAAAAATGTAACGAAGTTTTGCAGAGGCATAATAGCTTTTATATTAAAAAATTGTAGTTGTGTGTGGATTGTTTTGGAATAAGTGTGTTAACTGGCAGTACATTGAGTTGTAATCTTTAGAGATTATAGGCTTGTTTGAAAATTAGATCCAGTGGATCATGCACAACATTTAACATTTATTGTCCGACAACCTTCTTTGTCACTGTGGTTAAAATTTCTTTGGTATTTCGTCTATAAAAGTGATTAAATATGTTTCTCTTTCAAATACCACGAACTGGGCTTTCTGTCGTGTTTCGATTCGAAAATAAACTTCGTACATTAAGGCCTTTACGTTCCCTGACCGTGGATCTAAACATCGCATGATTCTACTTCCACAGAACCAAAGAGTGTGAAACAAAGAGGCCACACATTTATGATCCGAGCGTAATTCGAACCCATAATCGCTATTTTGAACAATCGAATGCTGCAAGTACCTATAGTGGCTTATTCATCTGTGCCTTTGCTTCATCTATAATATCCTCGTTTCATCGCTAAATAGGCCCAAGTTCACTGACCAGAGTCCTTCAGAAGCTGTCACACACTTACTTAATCAGAAAATTTACCGGGCTTTGTGCAACCAAAACGTTAGTTACCGTGTTCCCAAGAGACGTCCACTCATCCTAATCTTACGCCAGATAAATACAATCCTATCCTCAGATCCCGCTTCTTAAACATCCATCATAATACTGCCATACTATCTGTTCCTAGATCTTCTAAGTGGCGTTTTCCACGCAGGTTCTTCCACCATAGTTTTGTGTACATTTGTCACAATTCTAGTGATTACCAATACATAATATTCCTATCTAAAAGGTAAAGCAGTCCCGTTACAGGCATGGAGTGGCCAGGAGGGTTCTAGGAAGTTAAGGTTCCCAGATTTCATGACAACGGCACAGGATGGTGGTAAGGTTGTCATCCTTACGCACCGGTTGCCTTTACCCCCAGGAAATGCTCCTGGTACTTATTTCCGTTCGAGGCTGAGTCGACCCCAGGGCCATAGTGCGATCGGAAGGATTTTATGTCAATGACACCAGCTGGGATCGAACCAGCGATCTTCGGATTTGTAGCACAGCACCTTAACCACTGTGCTACCGCGGTCCCCAGTATTCCTATCTAAAATAACAAAAATCTCAGCTGAAGCTTTTTGCTTATGGATCAGAGAGAGAGAAACAGATACCGAAATTTGCTTTGGTTGGGCAGAATTCATGTAGATACAGTGATAGTAACTTTTGTTACAGCTTAGAATAATGTTTTTTTTTTTTTAACTTTCTGCAGTGCTTAAAGTCGTGCACATCGTAACGTTGGTACTGTAACGACGGCGCTAATGAGAAAAGCCGCGAAGTGTCGTTCCCCATTGCAGTATATTGTTCTGCTCTCCACGTTATAGTCCTGTGCTTTAAAATATTTCGCACTGTTTTTGTTTTCGTGTTATGGTTTCTTAGGTTCTGAATGCCACATGACCCAGCAGGACTTAAAAAAAGACAATTCATGAAACAGTGAGTGGTTTAATTCCTAATCTTATTCTTTACACATAAGAATTCTGGTAGTCACAAATATTAGGGCATATTCTCCACTTCCCAATCATCATTTATAATCCCGTACGTTCGTGATGATAATTTTTGCAAGGGACTCGCATAGTGATTCAACCCTGAGGTACAAAAAATGTCGTAGCAATAGTTTTGCTAAATTTGAGAGAGTTCTTTTTTTCTCTTAATATAAAGGGAATTTAGGTTTGTTGCTGAATTTAGTCGTCCGTTAGGTGCCCCGAAAACATTATAAGCTCCGAGGCTGTCGCTTTTGTATATTGTCTCTTTTCTTTTGTTGTGGTCCGTTTACCGGCCTCTGTGATACTGTGAGTATTGTCCGGTGATGCTGTCATAACAGGTTGTGTGGAATGGCTTTCGTTATAAAGGAGTGATTTGAAAATAAATAAAAAATCTCTGCCCGTGTGTGCGACCACTTGCGATCTTGTATTTCAATCCACAGTATAAAGTTCACCAAAACCGATCTATTTCTTGTTTGAATTCGAAGCGTCTAAGAAGAGCTAAATGACTGCGTTTATTAGACCCAGAAGTATTCATTCCCTGCAGTTACGTCGTAGGTGGTTCCGAGACCGGCGAAGTTGGTCAGAATGACACAAGTCGAGACATATTTTCTCTTAAACATAATGTTAAAATGGGGAGGGTGGCTCCAGTCAGCCTGTTTTGAACAAGCGAATATCCTCAAAATGACTTGTCCAGTTGTTGTCCGTCTTTCGAATCGGCGTCTTTAAAACACACCGGTACTAGATTCAGTGGGTCTGAACACCTCAGCCAACTTAAAAACCGTCATATTCCTCGTCCTAGGCTCAGGTTCGACTTCTCGGCGTCTTCATGGCATTTTTGATTTAGAATTTCAGTAAGATCGTCGATCATGATATCCGGAACGTGGAGTTCAGGAACTCTAATACGTAGTCAGCCTCCCACGTTCGAGTTAGTGCGCTTGGCTTCATATGTCGTGTCCTGCGGCCATCGACGTAAATACGGGACAACGTAAGTCGAGATTGCGTAAGTCGGGGGATTAATGAATAGCATTTTAGTGCTGATACGAAAATTTTGTATAACAGTTTACACTTTCTTTAAATGAACGTAGAGAAGAAACTCAACTAGATGCTACTGAATGCTTTATTGCACTTATAATCTGCTCAACATGTTTCGAGCACTTATAATCTGCTCAACATGTTTCGAGCACTTATAATCTGCTCAACATGTTTCGGGCACATATATGCCCATCACCAGGAATTCGAGACTATACTTGTGTAATTGCCGCATATGGTGTGTAATGCCTTGGTTGCTGGTGGTCGGCGGTCAGGTGCAGGACAGCAGGCTATGCGTCCGGGATGAGGGAAGCTGCTTTGGTCGGTGGTCAGGTGCAGGGCAGCAGGCTATGCGTCAGGGATGAGGGAAATTGTGCGACTCAGTCGCACAATTTCCCTCATCCCGGACGCATAGCTTGCTGCCCAACACCTGACCGCCGACCACCAGCAACCAAGGCATTACACACCATATGCGGCAATAACACAAGTATAGTCTCGAGCTCCTGATGATGGGCATATATGTGCCCGAAACATGTTGAGCAGATTATAAGTGCAATAAAGCATTCAGTAGCATGTAGTTGGGTTTCTTCTCTACGCTTATACTACGATGCACGGACAAACCTACATCACATTTCTTTATATGGTTCTTGTCTTCTTCCAAGTCACTTTACCGAAGTTCTTAGTAGAGTGCAGAGCTCTGGAGATGTAGAATTAGCAATTAACATACAGCATTGAACTGTCTTATCCGTGAGCCCATTGTATAAACATTCAAATGGGACTTAACACAAGACAGTATGATGGGTTTCATTAGAAACTTCTCCGGTGTAGGAACGACCCCACCGTCTTGTCATAAGCAATATGAAGATTCTCCCTCTCCACTTTTGTTGATTGTCTTTTGTCGGTGGAAGAATTCGCCCCTTTCCTTAGAACTGACGGGGACTGCTGCTGCAGCTAATAAATATGTATGCCAGTTACTTTGCATTTCATATTATCGTAGTTTCATAATCAATTCATGTTTTAAAAGTGAGGTATACGTAATTGTTACAAATGACTGTATCGCCCTTCCCATACAAAAAAATTTATATACATGAGTGTTAGATTAGTATGCGTTTTGTGTATTGTTTTTGTTACGAGCTGTGAAGGTGAGCGGTAGGCGAGCCAAGAGGCAGGCGGCTCGTTCAGCGCTGCCCGAAGGTGATGTGAGTTACGGCCGTCATAAATATGTCTTCTCTCTATACAAAATTTTTCCCTTCGTGAAACCAACTGGAAGCAAATATTCCTCCTTTACGAAACACTGCAGTTTGTCGTCACGTCGCTGGTTTGTGTCATGAATCAGAGGCATCATTCTCACTGTCCTGCCCTGTTTGCTTTAAGATCCATTTTATTGACATCTGAAGTTCTATCGGCAATGAATATTAACCGTACGGCTTCCTGGGACGTGGCGCAGTGCATTCTGATAGATAGGTAGAGCACGTTTGAAACGTGTTGGCACACGCGCAGAAACTAGATTTGGTCTTTCAGCGAAAAGGACGAGTCCATTTAAATTGGCGGGGGGTCAGTTCAGTCGACTACTGGCAGCCGAGGTGTGCGCATCAGCAGTAGTAATGGTAGTAATGCTGGATACACCGTGTTCTGAGGTAGAGTGCAAGACTACTGGCTACCCACTCCACTCGCATGTTTCCCCTTCACTTCCCCTACCGTGCGTCACCGTGTGCCATCAGGTTTCAACTGAGCTCTACCAAGTTCGCAGAAACACCCAGTTTCCATTTTCAGGACGGAGGACTGTACAATGCTCGTACAGTCAGTGGTACATTGCGACTGATGGGTCACTCACTCGGCCGGTCAGTCAGCCTGGTGTTGAGCCTGTCTTTCTGGAGCTCATGACCAGATATTTGAGAGACGCAGTGGTATAAATTCTACGTGGTGTGGGGGACTGGAAGACGGGGATCGGCGTTTCGAACGAACCAGTGAGAACTGTTTGCTTTAAAGTGCGGCTTTATTTTATTGGGAATGACGAAGAGACTGTGGACGCAGGAAGGTGGATGAAAATAGTTTATAAAATGTAAGAAAAACAAAATGAAGAAGCGAAAGAGGAGAGTGACGGTAAAACAAGGAGTAGCGGGAGATGTGGGGGGGGGGGGAAGAGAGAGAGAAAAAAGGAAAGAAGTTATTGACGAAGCTGCCAATGGACACTAATAATGACAATTTTAACATTGTCATCTTATTTTGACCTAGATCTGTCACATAGATTATTCTGTTCGGGGTTCTCGTACCAAAATGATATACTGATTCACCTACGCTTATATGTGCATGCTACATGCACTTTCCGTCTTCTCCTACGTGATTGGAAATCCCTACCAGTGTTTGTTGAATTATACACACACATCTCCTTGTTATGCAACTTTCTTTAGCCTCCCGCACTTTCCATCTCTGATGTGCAAAATTCCCCACTTCACTCCGTTCTTAAATAGTTCTAATGCATTTTCTCCTGTCTTTGTGAAATATGAAGTTTCGCGGCCGTACAAAAGGACGCACAGAGTTACAGTCGTTTGTAATCCAATACTGTCCGAGTTCCACGCTCTCAAAGGCTTTTACTTCCTATGAGAAATAAATGTATTGCGTTAAATCCCCACTCGGACCATGGATATGTGTCTGTCTTGAAAGTTAAAGTCCTCCCAGACCTTAGGTAATGATAATACGCTTCTCCGAAACGTCGGTAACTTACCAGTCGACACAGCGTACACCACCGCTATGAGAACCTCATACCTAGCATATGTCTGCTTTTCTTTCTGTGTTTTTGTTTCGCTTGTAGTTAGAGGCTTTACGACGGGCCGATTCTTGTTCCAAAGAGTCGCACCAAATATCTATAAACACGATTCATAATCCACCCCCTCAAAAAAAAAAAGGCCCCGGACCTCATTGGCCCCTGACGCCATACTCATAGGTAGAGAGACATAAATGAATAGATGTTGAAGGGACGGTTTTCCTTATTTGTCCTGTGGTTGCACATGGGAGCGTACTTCATCTCGGTGCTGGGTAGAGATGAGTAGTCATGTCCCCGTGGGAGTAGCCTCTGGGATCCTTAGATCCGGTCTGGATGCCTCGGAGGAGAGAGAAATTTCTTACCCCTGACGGGAACCGAACCACAATCCCTCAGTTGTCCAGCCCCTAGCTTGCTCAATGAGGGCAAGTCAGAAACTTAGATGCCATTATTTGTATAGATGACTGGAAAAAAGTGGAGACAACTAGAACAAGCATAAATTTATGTTTGGACTTCTTCTTCTTCTTCTTCTTCTTCTTCCTCTTCTTCCTCCTCCTCTTCTCCTTCTCCTCCTCCTGTTCTTTTCTTCTTCTACCTCCTCCTGTGAATGGTTTCCATTTGTGTATTCTTTTTACTATGCTAGTTTCGGGCGTTCTATTTGTGTGTCCAGACCAACTCAATTGTTGGACTTTAACGTAATTTATTATGTTCCGGTGTTTATATTTAGTTTTATTAATTTGCCCGACTCCCATCTTAGTTCTTGTAAATGTTTGGAGGCCAGTCCTTTATATCTCCACGTGGTCACCATCTCGTACATCAGTCAGCATTTACTCATGTTTAAGCCAACATTTCTGACAGGAGACGGCAGGGCTGTGTTGAATGTTGGCAATCATGTCCCGTATTTGATCTGTTCTCGGTTTCGTTGTGTCTGTTGTCTCCAAATATATGAACCTCGCCGCATTTTCTAAAGACTTATTTTTATACTTACTTTGTGTTAAAATTTTGTCCGGCGTTCTGGTGTCCGGACATGAACACAAGTAACTCATTTTACTACACAGCAGTCTTCTCGACCCTTCAGCCCCGTTGGTCTCTGATGATGAAGATAGACACAGTATGTGAAACTTTGTAAATATGTTCCATATTGACACGTTTGGTTTCCCCAGAAGACTGCATTGAATTCATTCGTCGTGACAGATTCAAAACACATTATTATTATTATTATTATTATTATTATTGTCATCATCATCATCTCCTTTATGGAGGCATTTATATTTATATTCCTGAGACAAACTATGTCCCTAGGGAATACAGTGTTGCAGCTGTTCTGTTGTTACTATGCATGGTGCTTATATCGTTAGTTTCAGTGTTGAATCTATTGTATTTTTACATTAGTACTTTCCGAAGTTTGTGTGCAGTACCCAATATGGCTGGTTTCTGTAGTTCCTTGACTTCATGTTTTCCTGGTATGTTGCACACGTATTTTCTGAATGACTTTGAAATAGTCCCAGTCGCCCCTATTATTACTGGTATCACCTTTGTTTTTACATTCCACATGCCCTTTATTATTATTATTATTCTCCTTGTTAATCTTTTTTTTTCATTTCCCGATACTGTTTTTCGTTTTCTCACGTGATGTGTGGACGCAACTCATAGCCTTTTTGTTTCATTTCATATCATTTTTCCCCCCATTGTCTGTACTTTGTGGAGATCATTGCCACATTTTCATTGTTATATCAGGTTTTTACTTCGACGAACAGTTGTGTAGGGGTTCTTCCTGTGTCGAAGGGTAGGCCCACTTTTCCCCATTTGTCCTGTTATTTTTGTGATATTTGTTTGGGGATTTTGGGAAATGCGTTGTCTCTTGTTTGTCCTCTTATAAGGGAGAGCGGCGGCAGTGTTTTTTCCTCCGCTCCCCCCGCCCGACCATCACTACTTAACTATGTTCTTTTTCCACCGAGTTTCGTATTCTTGAGTCATCCTCCGACCGTCTTTTGTTTGCCCTATGTTTGAACAATGGCTTCGTTGCTGTTACTTGTTCCTGCGCGGACTCCCAGAAACCCATCATGAAGACCGGAAGAGGAAAACGATCCGACTGGCGGTACATGAAAATACTTTTACTCTCCCCTCCTCCAATTCTTTTTTGGAGTTGAAGTTCCTTATTACATTGTTCTTCTTTGTACTGTTATTTGTACTTTGTCAGTCTTTGTTATATGTCGCCAGTACGACTCTTATTAACTTTCTTAAACTCACAAACACGGTCTTCTGCTGTGTAGTGAGACACACTGCGGAGCACACAATGGAAGCCTGATGACCAAGGGACATTTACCCAAAGATTTTAAACAGAAAACTTGCTAGGCATATTTGTTTGGTCTGGACGTTTCTCTTTTGTCAGTAAAATGTTGACATGGGATACAGGAAATGGTCAAGTGAGACATTGCCATAGTGTCTGCCTCTATACCAGTTCGGCTGTAAGACAAGTGGTTGCGTTTTGCCGCGTATCTCAAATCCAAGTGATCTTGGCGCCATTAGAATTACAGTTAGCAATTGTGTAAAACCTAACATTAAATGGGATTTGCTGGATCCGAAAGGCCTATAGCCATGTTTTACATCCGGCCAGATGAATCCTGCCAACTCCATCGTATCCGTGTTGTGAAGAACCCTCCCGTGGTGGTTCAGCTCGCTCCACACTGCTTCCTCTGCAACGCTTCCCAACGACCTCCCCCCCATCATATCGCGTGAATTAGCTGTCGTTATGTGTGTAATATGTGACAGAGTAACCAGTTCGTCACAGACAGGCATGTAACCAGTTGATACTGATTGTATTCTTACATTGCAGAAAACGGAATTAATTCAGTGTGAGTACAAATGTCCTGATGTGGGTGATTATAACGATCGGACGGTTAAAAAATTCGTACGTTTGGTCGTGTGCTTTACAAGCCAAAATGAGGGGCCACAGGAAATACAGGGCTGGATTGAAACTGCTAACAGAGCCTATTTTCCCATATTACAGCTCAACCTTCAGGGGAGTTCTAGTAATACACCGTTTACCTCCTTTTGGGCATAGTTGTCTTACATGGTAGTTAAACGGAACGTGTGACACTTATGGGGCAGTGGAGAGGTGCGTGCAGAGTTTTGGTAGGAGAACCTGAGGGAAACAGACACTTGGAAGTCCTAACCTTATATGGGAGGACAATATTAAAATTATTCTTGAAGGAAGAGAATGGAGCGTGGACTGGATTGATGTGGCTCAGGATAGGGACAAGTGACGGTGTTTCGTTAGATGTGGGGAATTTCTTGACTAGCTATGGAACCATTAACGTTTCATGAAGGACTCTGCTCCATGCGGCTAGTTAATGATTTGACACTTGTACAGTGTTAAGTCAGCTACATATAAACGAATGGCTAAAGTCAATATATTGTCAGAATATGCGCTGAGCTGCTGGGGTTTGTACTGTACCCCGGTAATATACAAACTCTCTCTTTCTCTCTTCTTTGCGTAAAGAACATCTTACCTTTTAAACACTTCTCCCTGTATCCCTCACGTTCCAAAATCCCAACAAAATTACACGTTCTGTAATGGCAGTTGTATGTAGTCTCCATGCGTTTTAGATCAGGTGCAAGAAAAGAAGAAGATTCACAATTGATTAGTAACAGGCGCTCCGCGAAATTAATCTACTGTTAATTTCTTTGTGAATGAAAACTTTTATTGTTGTAATTTCCAGATACTTACATATGCAAAACACACACACATACATGCGTACATACATACATACATACATACATACATTACATACATGGTTGCCTTAGTTTTAAAATTTGCCCGAAGAGTTGCAGGGAGCACCGAAACCTACGGTGCTGGTCATTATTTTATGCCAGGTTTCCCTAGCGGAGTTTTTCTACCCAGTGATCAAATGTGGCCGTTGTTTTCCTGTTTTGAAATCCGATTATGCAACATCCCGTTTGTTTGTGGATCCAACGAACTGCGTCTTGCAAAATATATTAATGCTAAACCGGTAAATATTTAATGCTTTATTTTTTTGGACTGAGCAATACCATTTAGGTTCCAGAGCTTAAAAATATATTCCTGTACGAACAATGAATATCTTTGCACAGGATTTACACGGAAAAAGGACGACAAAATTGTATCGACTACCGCTGCAGTGCCTTAGGGCCGGCCGTATCCAGCACTTTATCCATCAATGCCTATCGTACGTAATCACACAATTTAACAGTCATAATCCGTGCACTTTACGAATGAGCTGTTCAAGCACAATGCTTTTAAGTTCATAATGTTTATTTTTTGGCTCCCGTCGTTTCAAGTTTTAATCTACCTGCCGACGTTCAGCGAATCCTAGCAACAGTATTACGACCCCAACGCCATACTTTAATACCCCTTAAATCAACAACAACAACAACAACAACAACAAGATGGCGCGCAGGCGCATTTCTGTGGTGGTAGTGAGAACTACGATACCCAGTTTTAGATTCTAAGAGGATACACGATAATAAAATATTAACTTTTGTTAAGATAATGTTGTAGAATGTAAAATAACAACATGGCGGCCGTGCGAAAATTTTCTCTTACTTTCTGATGGCGACAATATTTAAGGAAACACTAAGTCTTGCATATGGAATTTGATACGGAGAGAGAGAGAAACCATAAACTTCCCTTCACACTACATATAAAATAGTGGTTACAGTGGCCATGCAGTGTTTTCTGAGCAGTAGGAACTGGATAATTAAATATCATCTATATGAATTCATGCCACAGACGGCGTATCCTTTAAGATACAGCAGTTGTCATGTGTACCGCGTGCTTTATCATTCCCAAACTCTAATTTCTGCACACGTCGTGCATTTACGTGTTTCATGTGATCCTCGAAACAGCCGCATATCATTTACCTAGGGTATTCGTGCTGCAGACAGAGTTTTGTTTACTGTAATGTAGCAACCTGAGTTGTAGAGACTGAAAATTCAAGTAAACTTCATTGTACAAAGGGTTAGGTCTCTTGTTCATACCGAACTGGAGATCTTGAAATGGTGGTTACTTGAAATCAAAGTACTGTAACAATGAGAGTCACTAATGAAAAGAACGAAAGTGCCTTTCTCTACACGAGAGGATATGCAAAGAGGGCAGCAATGCTATTTCCTTGTTAAGTTAAGAGTTTTCCAAAGGTCGAGGGTTTCATTTTATCATACAACCAATCTGATGCATCAGAGATGAGACCAGGCGTCGAGAAGGGATCAATGAGAGGAAAGAGATGCCCCACAACAACATCACGACGCTACAGTAATCACTACGGGGTCCATAATTCGTGAACCCGGGAGGATCATCCATCACACGACACCCGCTATATGCGCATCAGTTAACCACAGAGCACCACAACTGGATTTTAGTTTGGTGGGGTCTTCGCATTGAACGGAATGTCTGGTTGCTATATTACTAATTCGGCAGGTTCTAGGAATTGGATGGAATCTTCGGTTATACATTTAGGTTGTTGCAACCTCCGGAATTTCTGCTCATATATAAAGGAGCGGAAATGCGGACTGGGAGGAAATCTTTGGCAGATATTTTGAATGTGGAACCTTAGTTTAAAAAATTAATTTGCTATTTATTTATTTATTTGGTTTGGTAGATTTATATAATGAGTTTTGTTTTAGTAATGTGTATATTTAAAGGTATTATAACTGTTTTATCGTTATATAAATATTTCAGTAAATAAAACTTTTTATAATCCACAAATCAGTATTCAATGTTAACTATTTAGGCAATAATCAGCAACTCTTAGTACAAGGATTAGCCCCTTTAAAATAACAAATTCACTGCAAATGAATTGACAACAACAACAACAATTCAATTAAAGCGATGTAATCACTAATTCCTCTTGTCATTGGAAAATGAACTGGTCAGTCTTCTCGAGGGACTCCATCTACTATAGGCCCAACGATACTTGGTTTGACTGGGTGTGGAATTCGGCCCCTCAGAGTGAAGACAAAACACATAGCTGCTTAAATTCTTGTAATAAAACCAACTAGATGCACTAATTTCTCAAATTTATTTTTGGAATAAAACTCTACATGTTTCGGACACTTTCTCTGTCCATCATCAGTTTTTCACTGTACACACAGCAATGGTATATGTCATACAGTTTAATAAATAATAAGAATAAGAATAAGAATAAGCTTGCGAGCAGGATCAGGACGGAACTGCAGTTCCGTCCTGATCCTGCTCGCAAGCTGTCAGCAAATCTGTGTGACGTATACCATTGCTGTGTGTACAGTGAAAAACTCCTGATGATATATAGAGGAAGTGTCCGAAACATTAGAATTTTATTCCAAAAATAAGTTTGAGAAATTAGTGCATCTAGTTGGTTCTGTTGTAAGAATTTATCACAATGCACGGTCACCAGAACGTCAAAAACATAGATGGTCATCTTGACAGGGTGCAAGTTGAGTTGCAGCATATCACAGCGGAACAACTACACTGGCAGCGAATTATGTTGAGTAGTTTCAATTGAAACCGATATTGGAACAATGCAACAATAGTATACTAAAAAACCAGCATGATTGTACAGCCCAAAGGGATAGAGTGAGGTGGGAAGAGCTGAGAGTGAAAGGAAATACTAGCTTCAAAAATTCCGATCATCCAGAGAATGGTAGTACCCAACACCTGACTTGAAGAGAAAATCGGGTGGGGCATGCAACGTGCATGAGAGAGATGAGAAATACAAGCAAAATTGTAGCTGTGCAGCCTGAGGAGATGAACTGCTTGGGAGACCGAGAGGTGTACAGAAGAACAGCATTAAAGTGGAGTTTAATGAACTAGGACTTGGCAGTGTGTGCACTGGACCCACTTGCCTCAGGGTAGGGTCCAGTAGGAGGCTCTAGCGACCAGGCAATAAATTATGATTATACAGACAGGCCTAGAGATCGAGGAATTTCTTTACCAGCTGAGTGAGTTTAAAATACTCAAGCAGGACTTTGCTACGTGGAAGTGCCCAATTGGTCGTGACGCGGGCGTTGCTGTTGAAATGACCAATACCTATCATTTTGGTGCAATGACGCGAGCCGAGATGACTGACTGCGCTACGTACTGAACCAACATGTGACTGGAATTTGGTCCTCGGTTGGGCACACACACATCAGCGGTCCACAGCATGCACACCGGCAATGGGCCAAACAAACTTTCTGTTCAGTAAGTAACGTAGGCTCTTTCTCCGTGGGCAAGTGGCCGGGAATGAGACCGACAACTCACCTCCAGTAGTGCCGAATTTAGGAACTCTTGGAGCTATTATCCTCACGGCACGGCGCTTGGGCAGAGGGGCCAACAAATTTACCTTCTCCTTGTATCTGAACCTTTACTTACAGTGTGGTTATGACGGTTTGATATAATTCAGGTAATCAAATAGAGACGAATGGGATGGACGGGGCATGCAGCAATTATGGAGGAGAGCAGAGGGACATACCACATTTCAGTGGGGGAATCTGAGGCAAAGACACCACTTGGGAGCACCAGGAGTAGATGTGAGTATAATATTAAACTGGATCTTCAAGAAATGGGATGGAGGCATGAACTGGATTTGATCTGGTTCATGACAGAAACAGGGGACGAGCTCTTGTGAATGCGGTAATGAACCTTCCGGTTCCGGAGAAATTTTTTGACTTGTTTGAGACCTGTTAGCTTCTCAGGAAGGATTCTTCTCCACGGAGTTAATGGCTCATGAGCGTGGTAAGTAAATATGACGGTAAAGAGTGAGCTTGGTGGTGGGTAGAAACAACAGTGCTCATCGGGCGGGGGTCGCCCAGACAAACGGTTACCGTTTCTTGATGAACACATCCGAAAGTAATTATGCCGAAGCCATACTGGTGTTCAAATACGTACCAAAACAAGTACGTCCACAAGCTTGCAAGGTCAAGTTTCACGTACGTTTAAACAAGATAGCGAGAGGGCATAGGAGTAGTGGTGACGTGCTTACACAATAGCTCAGCGCTAAATGAGCTAGCTACGGCCACAACACCCCACTGTGCTGGAAGATGGAGCGAAAAAAATTGCGAATGGTAATTGTCTATGCTTAATGGAAGAAATGACACGAGAAAATAGGCAGTTGTATATCAGGATTACGGAACTGCAAAATATAGGCAAATTTCTGTGCAAGTTAACAACCAAGGGGGAAAAATGGTGCAAGATTTAGGGTATTTATCATGTGGAGTAATTCAGATGACATTAGCACCTTTCGAAACACAACGGAGAGTATAAAATGAACTTTGGCCACTAGTTGTAAGTATAGTGAATTTACACTGGCAAAAACTTGGTGTTACCAGTGACAGCCAAAGAAATGTTGATATGATTTTACGTTGTTAAATATGCATGTGTATAAAACTTGGTCTCATCCCAGAGGAGCGTCTTGGTGATAGATAGCAGAGTGCTGTTAGAATATTTTAGACCGAAAAGAAAGGAGATGGAGAAAATTACGGCTGCCATAATGAATTTCCTGAATTGTACTCCTCATTAGTGATCAAATTGGGCATAATTAACACCGACAGGGAATACGCTGTGTCACGCAAGGGATAGATGTGTAATACTTACCAAAGCTGGATGAGAAAAGCTTAAGGGGGGAGAGAATTTTGGAGACCTTCCTTCATGTGTGAGGATATTATTAAAGTGGATGTTAAGGAAATAGTGTGTGTGGGAATTTTATCTCGTATCGGTTGGCATAGAGTAGGGTCCAGTGCCTGGCTGCGTTTAAAACAGTTACGAAGTTTCTGGTCGCGTAAAAAGACCCGGAGTGCTTGCCAGTTTCTCAAGAAGAATGCTGTTTAATGGAGCGAATTACATGAAGAAAGGCAGACGAAATAGATCCCACTCGTGTAAAGCCACATATTTCATTCTCCTTCCCTCTTCGTGTAGAATTAAATTTTGTCTCTACTTGTAGCACGTTTCGTTGCCAGACGACGAAAAACCTTATTCTTTTTCTTGTAGCCACGTCCAGAAATGGTTTGAAATCCACCTATTGTGCGTTCCAGTGCCTGCATTTGATAATTCCGTGCTGGCGTGTGATGTACACAGTTACAGGTCATGGACTGAATCATCGCTATCATTGTGCTTATGGACGGTGTGTTTGAACTGATATTCATATGCTGCACTGAACAGACAAGATTAGAGTCGTAAGATAACGACTGACTGTCGTGAAAGGGATATGACCTTATTCATTCGTGGATGGGGTAATAACCCCGTTCTTTCTTCTATACCGGTCATCCATAACCTTATCATGTCGTTCAACTCTGTGACATTCAGCTCCAACAGCCAGGAGGTTTGTGTAACTTCTTCATAAGCATTAATGCATCTCAAAATTAAGGCCACTGTCTGCTGTATCTCTTCTACGCTTAGCACACAAAGAACCTTATTTTAAAGCACTGCCAAGTAGGGGAAACCATAAAC
>Ga0131853_10010739_pt1 | contig 16743 bp, 14 predicted proteins | sample TergutLab28metaG_FD_92764 | JGI IMG/M metagenome (GOLD analysis project Ga0131853, IMG submission 92764) | Labiotermes labralis P1 segment gut microbial communities from Petit-Saut dam, French Guiana - Lab288 P1 (version 2) (version 2) | ecosystem: Host-associated > Arthropoda: Insects >...
CCCAATACATATATACAACTGCAAAAATCTGTAATTCTTGGCACATGCTCAACTGTAAGAAACTTTTTAAACTACAAATAAGACCACCAAGCCTAATCCTGTTGATTACTACATCCCAGGATAGGGGAATATTTCCCAGTCAAAGCTGAAAATTGAGAAATTCGATGATGATGATGACGATGATGATGATGATAATAATAATATAATAATAATAATAATAATAATAATAATAATACTCTTTAAATTTCTAACGACAAAGTAACTACATTTTTTAAATTCATTACTGAACATATTCGATTCGCTTATTATTATTTCAGTATCGAGGCAGCTAAGCTGCAAACGGAGCGTCGCTTGCAAGAGCCAGCTGCACTCAAACAACACATAAAATATAGGCTGACATGGCGGAAACTCTCCAGACTAATATCCGAAAGCCTCCCGGATCGAATCTCGACCGTGCTACTGGCCCTGGCTAACCTATGTTGTGGATTTCTCAGTCTCTCTACGCAAACTACTTGACAGTATCGCAGTAAGTTAAAAATTCATTCGAAATCTCTTCTAATTCACCATTTGCACTATCATTCGATGTAATATATTCTCCGATACTGATAGCGTCGTCATACGGACGAATAAAAGTATGCTGGTACATTTTGTACAAGATGTTTACAACACTGTTCGTATAAGAGTTACCTGAATTATAAACCGTGCCAGTTAAACAACAGACCTAATAATCTGAGCAGCAAATGGCAAAGAAATAAGCTTGCGCAACTTCGATCACGTAACTACTACATTCAGCAAGTTTCGTCAAACAATTCTTTTGTCGCTGCACCGTCTGAAAAGCCCAAAATTTTACCTAATATTACAGCCTGTTGGAATATGACACCAGGTTATTTGGTAATTATTTATCGACGTTCCGAATGAGCTTGCTGCTTCCAACCTCAGGGTAGGTGAATAAAAATTGACTTTCAAATCACGTACCATTTTGTTCGCATTTCATTAAACTGACTGGAAATGTGCTAAGAAATGTGAATAATAATTATTATTGGAAGAATTCGATATTTTATAAAATAAAATACTGGCTTGTCATAAGAGTTTGGTCTTTTAGTAGGATCCAGTAAAAAAAATCTTCAATTAAAAATGCAGATTCTCCCGGTCAAACACAATGATGATGTAATAATTGAATGTAGGGGTCCCTAATCTGAATTTCGATTCAGAACTTGACCCTCTTAAATATTCACAATATTTCATATTCAAGTTTTTGGAAAAATTAAGGCAATGCAATCATATAAAGGAATAGGATCATTGGGCTGCCATGTGAGATTGACATTATGACACACCGCTTTCTCACACAGCATTTTTAGAAAAGATCTTCTAAGAAAAAACACAAACAAAGTTAGAGGGAATGGATCATACAATTTATAAGCTTAATTTGGTCCCGCGTGACTTTCATATTTCTGAAAATTAAGTTCACCTTGCACGTTTCCTACTTTGAATCACTTTAGGGCAGATGTTCAGATTAAGGTGACGACAGTAATGAAAGAACATTCGGAAAATAACTTCAACAAATTTCCGTTTCTCAGACACTTAAGTTTAGTGATCACAGAAATGCACACACACACACACATATATATTTTCAAAAACAGTTCGGTTACAAATGTAACTTTCAGAAGCAGTATAAACAAATCCAGCTCAGTAATGAACCATCTAAAACAAAAACCGTAGTCCTGAACGCTTATGCAGTCATGAGGAAAAAACAATTTTTGTTTTTGGCTATTAATTCAAAACATAAAACGGAGAGACGAAATTTTTTGTACTCAAGCATTCTGAAGCTGAAAAAAAAAAGATTTTGTGGTTGCTGTAATGTCTCACTGTTGCATAACGTCCTACACAACAGGCTTGAAGAACACCATCCTCTTTGATACAAAGTGCGTTCTGTGTTGTCACTCGGAGAACTGTGTAAGCGGATTTCAGTAGAATATACTGCAAAAACCGTCAGGCAAAATTGATTCCGTGATTTTGATGCATATAAGCGGGTGTTCTGAAGCTGTTGTATCTTTTTATTCCCCAACCTCCGACTTGAGAAAAGAGCAAAGAAGTCTTCTCTTTGTTATCTATTTCTTACCATATTGCAACGAAGCGTCAGTTTCTGCTACAGACGTTCCTGCACGTTTCTCACATCATATCACTGGGATAATCAAGTCAAGAACAATGAGATGGGCAGGCATGTAGAACGAATAGTGGATGAGAAGTGCGTAAAATATTTAGTCAGAAAGCCTGAAGAGGCCATTTGGGAGACACAGGAGGAGGTGGATGATGATAATATTGAAATAGAACATAAATGTATTGGGTTTAAAGGTTTGGAATTGATTCACCCGGTTGAGAACAGTGTACAGTGGAAGGCTAACGTGAAATTGGTAAGAAACCTTTGAATTCCATAAAAGGCGCGGAGTCCTGTTTCTCAATACATCTGAGGGTTACCACATGGTGAAGATATCACTTTATACTTAGGTGCCGTATAAAGAATCTGTTTCTTCAAAACTCTTATATATATGACACAAGATTACTTAAAGTTTCCACTTTTTATTTTATATTTGCGACAAGATTGGGAAGGTTGATTCATGTTTTTAAAAAAGAAACCGTGGGATTTATTCCCAACACCTATCAAAATGCGTACCAAATGAATAAATGCATTGCGTCTACAGCTGCAACTTCTGTCAAAGAGAAAGTTGTTCATCAAATGCAACTGCTCACAAACACAAGCAACTCTGTGAGTCGAAACTTTGCATGATTTCATATCGTTCCGAACTCAGTACGCTACTACAGCTATGAAATGATAAGGACTGCTAACTTATATTAATATCGCTATTCCATATTTACATCGTACATCACTTCCTCTGCAAGTAGGCACAAGAATAAGGATAATTATTTATCTCAATGAAAAATCCTGGATTGTTAAGAATTAGCTTCTTGTAGATGCTAGGACATACTGTAGAAAATCATTACAGACAAATCGTTCTAGAGTACATATAATTTCCTAAAACTGCCAAACCAACCCGCGAGGCTCAACAGAAATCTCAGTAGATAAGAAATCACAGAAATGAGGTATCTTGTATTGTTATTAACAGCGATGAGAGAGAATTTTTAATACTTTTTGTATTTTTCTTTCTACACTTCCTATGGGGATGATTAATTCCCATATATCTTAATAAACCATATTATTATGAGCTATTAAACCGCTTTTCCAAATTATTGCGCCTCCCTTTGGGCATCAGAAGACGGAACTACGGTAAACTTTTTTATGCCGAGAGTGAGGTAACTACGAACAAAATAGTGAACACAAAATCCTACAGACACAAGATGATACAGAAAATCACGCAATAAAATGGAGACAAAGACGTCTTTGACCTTCATTTTAAGACATGGATCACGTAATGAATGTTACTGTGATCCTAGTACAACTAAAATCCGTTCACTGTTTATATCGATGTTTACAGTTACATACAACACACTCTTTTCCGACCACTTAGTGCTTGGCAACTAGTTTCGATCCCGTTAAAGAAGGCTCAAGCGTCACGGTCCTGGGACAATTATAAAACAATCACAAGACGTATGTAGACAGGAATCCCCTTGTTGGACAAGTCGACGTATTCCCATCTGCAGAAAATTCCTTGCTCTGCTGCCTAAACGCCACGGTACCATAACCTCCCACCCATCGCCGTCCGATGTGAATGTGGGTGTTTCAGGCCCAAAGAAGTGAAAATCGCTTGGCGACAATTCAGTACTGTGTGCAGGGTGTTTCAACATGTCTAATCGCACGGCATTCAGTCCTGAACACGGTGGGTAAACTCCTCTGGCAAGACGATGTCCGTTCCCGTGTTACTGAACTCCATGTGATGGAAAGTGCTCAAACATCCTGCATACAGCCCAGAATTACCTCCGGGCGATTTTCGCGTCATGGACCGTTAAAGCAAACCCTCTAATTCACGTCGGGTGACAATGTGCAAGAGATGTAATGGTGCAGATAGCGACCCACGGATCTCTTTTGCAGACGACATAAGATGACTTCAGCATCAGTATAAATGATCCGTAAATGCCTGTAGTAATTTTTGCAACCTTTGCAATCCATAATAAGAAGCAAATCTTACACGCGTTTCGGTCGTACATGCCTCGTAATACGATGGGAAAGTATTATGTCCTGTAAGATACCCCCCAGCCAATACCGGTGGCCGTGCGGTCTAACCGCTCGCCTGTTGGAATTGCGGGTTCGAATCCCGCCGGAGGAATGGATGCCTGTCTCTTGTGAGTTTTGTGTGTTGTCAGGCAGAGGTGTCCGCGATGGAACAATCATACGTCCAGATGAGTCCTACCGAGGGTAGTGTGATCCCGAAACCTCAACAATGGGGAGGTTTAGGCCCACTACGGCTGTCTAACCATGAAAATAAGAAAGATACTGCCGAGAAGGCCCTTTATATTAAGGTAAACTGACAGTCGAGAACGATAGAAGGTTTAGGTCTATTGGAGATATAACGGTTCTAGGTCGAAAAGCATAATTCTATGTTATGGTTACTGTCTTGAACATTGTTTCAGATTTTCGTTCAACATTTGTTCAAACCTAACCACGTCTCTGGAGTAAGGTAAAACCGAAAAAACTTTCTTAATTACAGACATATCTAAACATTTAACAGCTATGAAGCAGCCGAATTCTTGGACAGCTTGTCCCTGCGATAATTCCAATCGCATGTAAACACTAAGCAGTCGACAAAATATACTCTCACATAAAGACTCGAAATTTTAACCCGTAGGTAATCTGGAAGCCTCACAGCCTGCTGTCGTGGCGGTAACATAAAGGAAAGAAGAGAAACAACGGGAGGTAGGGCATAAAAAATTATCATACTTCTGCTTCAAGACAAACAATATTATGTTAAAATGTTTAAACATAAATCGCATCGTCTCTGTAACATGGAGACATGGGTTATCCGCTGTAATATCGTCGGAACGGGTGTGAGGAAATAAACTTTCATGTCGTAAATAAAATGAATGGTTATATTATGATAATTCGTTTGGATGAAGAATAATTCGCACATATATGTAAATTCTTCAAGAGGTAAAGTTCTAAAGCAACCTAAGCAGACTGTCAGATTAACAAACAGACTTCGAGCTTCAAGTCAGCGGGAAGTCGAACGAAAGCTTAGTCCTCAGTTTTCATGTATGCAACTGTAAACAGAAGCGCCATTATTTACATGGAAAGTTGTATAGGAAGACAGAAGGACCCACCAAACTAAGGGAACTTCACAGTCCTGAGCAATCCAAACATGCATTATAAGTTGAACACGACAGGATGTGTCCAAAATCGTGTCATAAGAGTTCCGACTGGGACAAAAAGTATGCGAAATCTTATGCTACAACGACAGTCCTTACGAAGAAAGCTACATTCTTTAGGGATGTGCATCCCTACGAACTTGTAGAAATTTAGCAGCGTTTCGGAAACATCTACTGTCTCCAACTTAACTGTAGGTTCCACCACATGCTGTCGCATTCCAGAATACAGTAGTCTACTTTGTAAAAATTCTGAGCTAACTTTTATGTACTTTAATCAAGTCATTCGATTAAGTGTGGTCTGTTTTCCTCTATCATTTTAAGTATCGATTGTAAAAGCTTCAACAGGTTCTATTTTGGAAACAAACTAATATCTATTCCTTGTTCCTAAATCTTCGTGCTTCTTTAAATGTGACCGGTGTGAAAGCACTTTAGGGGGGTTTGTCCGATCCTCTGTCTCTCCGCATATTTAAATCATAAAACGCAAGACAAGTAATGTACATAGAACGTAACACTGAGATGCTTTCGAGTAACCATCTTGCAGTTAGAAAAGCAGTAAGCATTGCTTATTCCGAGTGTGTGTTTTTAACCTTGGGTATATTCAGCATACAATGCGAATGCATTGTGTTATATTGCCGTCCATAGCTTGTCCGGGTTTACAATATTTTTCCACATTATCTCATAAATGGCATGATTTAAAAAAAAGGGTTATTTTAACAAAGAATGAGTATTTTGATTATCTCCACAACTTTTGTCTGAAATATTTCTCATTATTAGAAGAACCGGGTGAAATTTAATCCTAATGAATATTGGTCTTCATGTAAAGTACCCGTTATTATTGTCATATTTTAAGAAAACTTGAATTTTCGGGTCATGTTTTAAAAAAATAATCAAATATCAAATTCCATGAAAATCCGTCCAGTGAAAGCCGAGTTGTTCCATGCGGACGGACGGGCAGACATACGGTCAAACAGAAATGACGAAACTAACTGTCGCTTTTCGCAATTTTGCGAACGCGCCTAAAACACGACATATTTTTTGTCTTTATGGTCTTCATTCCTTCGAAGCTTTAAGCAACAAAGTTCTCAAATGATTGACGGAGTTCAATCTTATCACTCGCTCTCAAACTATATGGTCTAAAAGATAATAATTTATTATTCGTTTAATATCTGTTATCAATAAATATTAACAGTGATTTTCCTTTCTTATTGTAAAAAGGCAAAGCTCATGTTTATAGCTACTCTTTAATGCTGCACGAACTTAAACCACCATCGCACTGTACATCGTAATAGAATCGTCATGCGATTATCGGAGAAATTTTAAAATTTTAGACTGCAAAACGCCAAGGGAACAATTTAGATCATCCTATATATGTGAGTTTCATGCCGTAATACTTTTTGCCACTGTTAATATTCAGTTCACTCTTTCATTAGAACACATCACACCCAACGTAAAGTTAGATAAATTAGAGTCACAAAAACACATAAAAATGCAGTCTCATTCAAAGTACGGTCCTCGTGTACTGTAGTGAAAGTTGGTGTGCTCGCAGCAAATACAAAGCTATCCGAAACACACAGTGATAAGCTTAGTGGATTACACATAGTTACGGGCAGCACAGAAACGAAGCAAACATGTCATACATTATAAACAGACAGACATTGTCTAGGTTATTTAACAGCGTCCATAAATTACGTAACAACAAGAACGGATTAAGGTATTTCAGCGGTCTGGACTGGATTCATGCCTCCACAAAACGCAGTGTATCCTGACCCTGGGCTACGGAACAATGGCTCCACGTCACTTCGCTGTATCAACATTTCCCACTTTCTGGCGAGTACTGTTTCAGTACCATAATCAGAAATTGTGTTCCAGAGTACAGTCCACCGAAACATACGACGTCTGAAGAGGAAGATGCAGCATTACGAATGTTGTGGTATAATGGTTATCACTGAGTGAAGTGTGGTGTAGTGCAGTGCAGTGAAGTGAAGTGAAGTGAAAGGAAGTGAAGATCTTTGGTGAAATGTGTGTATTATCATTGATTTATAGTTGCATAATTGTATGCAGATTCTGTGCAGTACGTTGTCTCATTATTGATCGCTTCCCTTTGTTATTTTCTAACTACTCGACTTATGTTTTTAATATTCTTTTTATGTTTGTTTTCTTGTTTTGTATATTTGTTTTCCATTTTTCTGTATTCCGTGTTTTTGTATTTTTGTGTATTGTCTCTCCTTTTGTATATAGCTCTTTACTATGTCTATACAAGTTTACTGACCACTGCCACCAGGTGGAAACCCAATTTCAGTAAAGAACTATGTATCATATATATAAGCCTAAGAAAGGATGTGGTTTGTGACACTTCAAGTTCCTGTTGAAGCTTTACCTTATATGTACATCCTCTCATCAAATTCTAAAAAATTTACCTTAGGCCGCCGACTGTGGGTAAAAATTCTGTTGCGTGTTCAGGGAGTCTAGGGTTTGATTTTCAGCCCAGAGATCATTTATCTTCAATAATGTTTTTCGTATTTCCCTCAGACCCTCCTTACCTAATCACTCTATAATTCTGTGTTATACAAGCCATGTAGCTGAAAAAGCTTTTCCAAATAAATAATCCTTTATTCGTATTTCTACAAGCCAAGAATTCGGCCTCTCTGTTTTTATCAATCATAGTCGTATTGAAGGAGACCTTAAATCTTCACCACGCTGGTGGTAACAGTGTTGTCCTTTACATAATCAGGAAGAAATAATACTAAGGCATGTACACATATGAATGCCGCGCGGTCTAATACGTGAGTCTGCAGCCGTTCGCTTGCTGAGATTACGGGTTCGAATCCTACGGGTGCATGGATGTCTGTCTCTTGTAACTAGTATATCATTTGGGCTGATCACTCATCCAGAGGAGTCCTACTGAGTGTGGTGTCAGAGTGTGATCGTAAAGCCTCGATAATGGGGAAGCTCTGGCCCACAGTGGTTGTAGCACAAAAAAATATATACGAGTATTAGTGTTCTTAGATGACTGCCCTCCCCTCCCACTCAGCCGAAAGATTTTATAAATGTACTTCCGGTTGAAGTTTGTCTTTACAACGAGTTGTTTCAGACTCCTGAGAACTTAGCAGAATAGAAGTTCATACGCGGCTACTGTGCAGAATAATCCGAGTACTACAAATAAGAATAGACTACAGGCTAGAGAAAAATAAGCATATACAGTAGTACAAAAAGGATGATATCTCACACCAAGGTAACGATATGTAAAACCACTCAGTTATCTAAATATAATATTTCCTTATTCCGATACACAGCCTGAAGATTGATGATTTGGGCCAAACATGCAGCAAACTGAAAATCAAATACTTTTTTCAAAAACTGTAATTTTACACGTCACCGTCAAATGGCGCAAGACATCCAAACATCAAGCAATGGTGACCCCGTAGCTGTAACAGGATACGTCGCGTTCGGTCACTACCAGACACGTCCCTATAGTGTGCTGGAACTCTGTCGTGCTGAAATCACATGTCTCCTATCCTTATACAGCTCCAGTAAACAGTTTCAAGAAAATTACGATATATGTGGGTTGTCAACCAGCCAGTAAATGGGCTGGCCCACAACAATGTCCTAGACGATACCAGCCCGAACGTCAACGCTGAAGCGGAACTAATACCCACAACCGCAAGAGGACGAGGATTATTCCGTATCTAGAAGTGACTCTTGTGGACGCTAAATACAAATTCACGCGTAAAACAAGCCTCATATATCCACAAACTGTTGTATACGAGCTCACACGCAGCATGTTGCAGTAGCCATTCCATCCGTAGAAGTCGGTCGTCTGCAAACGTAGATGAGCTCCGCAAGTAGCGGTTTGGCTGCAGCAAATCGTCATGAAGTACTTCGAGGACCCTCGGTTGGTATAGTCCCAATTCTAGTATAAAATCGCGTAAGGTTCTCCACAGCCGTCGTCCCATAGCTGCAATTATGAATTTTAATAGTCTGGTGTACGTGCAGGACGTGGGGGGGGGGGGAAGGAGCCTGCATTTTCAAATGCCTTAGGCTTTACGCTTCCTGTCTTACGAAGACGCTTCCTTGTTTCTTTTCCAAAATTGCATTGCCTAGTTACGGTCACTCAGGAACTCCGCCATTAACGGAAATAGGTGACACGTGTAAGTTACAATGTCCCTCTTATTCAGAGTCCCAGATTTTTCAATTACGTCACTCTTCTTCAGTTAAAATATTTTCCACGGTATTCCCTTTCCAGCGAGTGATATTTATGTTCCTCCCTCACAGCACTGGACCACATGTTACACCAACTCATAACAAATGAACCAACACTTCCACGTTTTACTCTTCTCCTTAATTTTTTCAGGAACCACTTCCTGCACACTAGTACACTTGTCAGGTATTTTTCGAACACACTCAATAATTTATTAAGCCGTTATGAAGCAGAGGCAGTCGGGTGGCATCGACAACCATTCCTTTCATAAAAACTGTACCCAGGAAAGCTTGCAGAGAATGATAAGAGTATTAGCGTCTCTCACCGCCAACAGTTTCTTTCAGATAAAGTCCTATACTTTTATTTATGTTTTACGTCTTACGCTGTCGTGTATTATAAGCATTTATGCCAGCACTTAAAACTGTAACCCTCCTGTCATTAATATTTGCCTGGAGCACTTACGAACGCTTTAACACTCTTAGATTTAGAAGAAATGTGAAAATGATGTGTGGGCCGGTAGCTCAGTCGGTACAGCGACTGAGCTACGGGCTGGACGGTCCGGGATCGAATCCCGGTGGGGACGAGATTTTCCGCCCGTCAAGACCGGCCCTGGGGCCCACCCAGTCTCCTGTAAAATGGGTACCGGGTCTTTTCTGGGGGTAAAGTGCGGCCGGGACGTGCTGCTGACCATTCACCCCTTCTAGTGCCGCGGTCATGGAAGAGTAGAGCTATACCTCTACCCACCCTCTGGACCACACCGGGCCTGTAACAGGATCACTTTACCTTTTTTTTATGAAAATGATGTAAGCTCTAGTATTACGTCGTTTAACTGCGATGACATCTAATTAAAGATCACGACCTTACGCCGCGCTTCGTATCATCCAGACCGTTTTATTTTACAAATATTTCTGCTTTAAACTCCCTGTTGCTCCATATTTTGAAACAAAATCCATGTGTAATACTCAGTCAATTATGTGGTACTCTCTGTGGTGCTGTTACAGTAATCCTACCTTGCAACTTATTCCAGTTTCCTGATTCTATAGCTCACTACTCCTGCCCGGAGATGTTATCACTTACTAATCCGCAGCACAGACCTTCTTGTTAACATATTGATCTAGGTATGCTGTCTCTCTACCCCAGGCAATACTCGCAAACAAGGTCGCGGTTGAAGTTCTGCAGCATGCATGATATCAGTTTCACAGCTGCTTAAATTCTGTCTCTACATAATTTAATTTTTATATACATTCTTAAATTACGCAAACTGTTCCTAATCAAAAGCAACATAGCATCATGTTGGATCTGAGGTGGACAAAATTTCAGTGGACGGATATGGTTACAAGTAATTCAGATTTTTCATTCCCATTCAACCGATAGGTTAAAATCACATTCAGTCGTCTACCATCCCCACGCCAATCAGGCATACAGGAGCAGTAGCGGTAAAGCTCCAGTCATTCTGAACTTCGGCGCTAGAGTCAAGTAAGTGGTCATATTCTTGCCCTGGCAGCTTTACGCCCGGGAAATATCCCCTCTTCGCAATGAACAGGAGGCTGGGTGTGTCCCAGAGTCAGATGTGGACGATTTGGTGGAGAAAAAGATCTCTCTTCCCTGCCGGTATTCAAACACCGTAACCACAAAGTCCGTACCCTAGACACTGAACTGACTATGGATCCTCGGCTCCCATCATTCGACACTACATAATCAAAATATTGAGAGCATCGCTACAAACCCGAATATCCCTGCAATGCATTACAACGACCCCATATTTAGACTGTCCTGTCACATCATATTGTTAATTTCCTGGGGAGAAGCAGTGAGTATGCAGTCTTGGAGAGCTGCTACGAAAGTGCTGAGTAGACATACACTGCCGACAAAACGTGATCCATAAGTTTCGGAATTGGGAGACAGGCCTCTCAGATCAGCTATTTCAATTTTGAATAAGGCATCAGTATCGAAGGGATTCTTTGCCACTACATAAACAACGGATACAGGGCACGAAATCCTGCACCTGGGAGTGAGAAGTCTCCATAGCCAGGACGGAAATCGGCGGCAAAATCTTCAGCAATATTTAAATTAAACTTAAGGACGGTACCCCAGGGCAGACCTAACAGTGATTGCACTGAACCAGTAGACCTACCCTATTCATTAAACGTCTTGCTGTTAAGAAAGTGATGCATTTTTTGTGAATGTTACTCCTCCAGCTGAGTTTAACAATTCTTGAGCAACGATGAGGCTTGTAAAGAACTACAGTGCACATCCTAAAGGTTTCCTATATAGTACACAAAAATTAGAACCGGGAGATGATGTTTTCAAACCAGCAAACGAGACAGGAGGTCACAAGGAATTAGTAAAGATAATGGGATTGTAAACGGGGCTCGACGAAGCCCGGGCGCCAGGTCATCATGGCGCCCATATATTTTGTCGTGGCGCCTTGTATTTTCCATACTAATTATTTTTAGTTCATACTAATGCATATCGGTTTTTTAATTCCAGCTCAATAGTGATTATGTCATAGAACGGCCTATCTCCGGCAGCGAAAAATATGAGCAAAAAATATTTCGTTCAGTAGTCATTTCCGACACCACGTATTAAGGTGTACGTAACACTCCAATACAATTACGTGGTTCGAATTTTGACCGGTGTTTTAATTAAAGGGTGCAGACTAATCAACACAGATAAAATACGTACCCTGAAGGCGAAAAACTCTATGGTTCTCAAATTTTAATGTTGGTTCCTAGTAAAAAAGATAAACTCGGTATTCCCTAGATTAACGTTGTAAGTGTTGTCGTTTAGTAATATGAGGAGTAAACCCTCGACCAAGTAGAGGGTTAGGATCCTCGACTGTCTTGTGTTGTGTACTGCAGCGATGGACAAACTACCCAGTGGGTTAAATTCTGACATGTAAAAGCAGCCGCGTATTTTTCTATAAATAACTAAAAACTTAAAGGCATCACAAAGAAGTGAGTGAACCTATTTGCACGGTGTGACATGAAAACATACTACAAAAATAAAACATACTTACTTACTTATTTACTTACTCACTTACTCACTCACTTAACTTACTTAATTTATTTACTTACTTTACTTTACTTACTGTACTTACTTACTTTACTTCTTTTGTTTACCTACTTATTTACCTACCTACCTACCTACCTACCTACTTCCTTACTTACTCACTCACTCACTTACTTATTTACTTACTTACTCCATGGAACAGAGTCCTTAAGAAGCTAACAGTTCCTAAGCTAGTCAAGAAATTCTCCGTAATTTGTGGAACCCGAAAGTTTATCACCGCGTTTACAACAGCCCGCCATCTGTCCATATCGTGAGCCGGATTAATCCGGTATATACTCCCATGCCACTTCCTGAAGATCCATCTTAATATTTCCCTCCAATTTATGCCTGGATCTTCCAAGTGGTCTTTTTCGTCAGGTTTCCCCACAAAAACCCTGTATGGGCCTTTCCTCCTCTCCGTACGTGCTACATGCCCTGCCCATCTCATTCTGCTCTGCTCCGGATAAAATTTGGTGACGAGTACAGATCATTAATCTCATTACGTAGTTTTTTCCACTCTGTTATTACCTCGTCCCTCTTAGGCCCAAATATTCTCCTCAGCACCCTATTCTTAAACATCCTCAGCCTACATTCCGCCCTCAGTGTGAGCGACAATGTGTCATACACGTACAAAACAACAGACAAAATTAGACTTCTGTAAATCTTAATCTTCATATTTTCGGATAGCAACATGGACGACAAAAGGTTCTGCACAGAATGATAGCAAGCATTCCCTGACTTAGTTCTGCTCTTAATTTCTTTCTGAATACAATATTGATTCGTTCAGGTTTTTCCCAAATATTTGAACTGTTCCTCCCTTTCAAAGGAACTATTGTCAGTCTTCATATTGTGACTTCGTCCTGCATTCTGGTCTCGAGATATGACCATGTACTTGGTTTTATCAGCATTTACTTCTATTCTAATGACCTTCCTGGTAACTACTAAACAGTCTGTGTTTTCCGTTGTAGTATATACGCTTCTGCCCAATATATTAACATCAGCATACACTATAAGATGACGTGTAACATTTAATTTCAAGCCATCCTGGTTTACCTGGACCCTCCTAATGTATTACTCTAAAGCAAAGTTGAAATGCAATGGCGACAAAACCTCTCCTTGTTTCAAACCATTCTTAATGGACGACATGTCAAATATTTGCCTACGCGGACTCGGCTATAGATTTCATTCAGACACATTTTTATTAGCCTTGCCAGTTTCATGGGGATACTAAACTCAGTGAGAATATTGTATAACACCTCACTCCTAACTGAATCATAGGACAAATTAAAACATGGACAACTTATAATTAATGTTCATGTACTGATTCATCAGTACTAATTTCCAGGGAAGCGCTTGCAAAAGGTATGTCGTAGCCCTATAAAACCATAAACATTCTTGCGTTTATGAACGGCAGTGAAAGTTGTAATAAATTGGGACACATTTGACTATAAGTGACGTAAGATGTGTGTGTTTTGTGTGCGTGCGTGCGCGCGCGCGTGCTTGTGTGTGTGTGTGTGTGTGTGGTAATATTGGAGAGATCAAAATAAAGGATGCGTTTTGGAGAGTACCTAACTAAGGCATTTTTGGCACAGTGAGCAAATTCAAATTTTCCGCCTTCGGTAAACTACTGCTGGTATTTGTAGTTGCTTGTGTGTAGCCAAATCAGCAGCGGATAAAGAAGCATTAGACATGAGTTCCCGCAGCAAGCACTGCAGAGCCAGGTCCCTTGATAACAGAAAAATAAACCGCAGATCGTAATTTCTCTTTCGAGCATTCTGTCAATGGAGCAGCTACGTTGAAAGTCATCACTGTTGCAAAGAAAATGAAAACAACAGATTCAGATGTAGGCTCTCGGTATGGTTACTATTCGTCTCTTTCAATGTTGCCCGTATCAATACTAAGTAAACTAAAACAGCCCAATTTTCCGTTTCGTAAGTTCATGTTACACTTGCATGTGATGTTTTCTCTATCATAATTGTACTTATGGGGACCGCGGTAGCACAGTGGTTAAGGTGGTGTGCTACAAATCCGAAGGTCGCTGGTTCGAACCCAGCTGGTGTCATTCGAATGTCTCATTGATATAAAAGCCTTCCGATCGCACTATGGCCCTGGGTCCGACTCAGCCTCTAACAGAAATGAGTACCAGGAGCATCTCCTAGGGGTAAAGGCGGCCGGTGCGTAAGGCTGACAACCCTACCACCACCCTGTGCCGTTGTCACGAAATCTGGGAACCTTAACTTCCTGGAACCCTCTGGGCCACCCCAGGCCTGTAACGGGACTGTTTTTACCTTTTTAATTATATTTATACCTTATTCAGAGAACTTTCCTTCGTACAACTGTAATGTTCCACTTGACGTCTTCAGAGTTCTTCCCGATCAATGAGTAGTTATATTTAAATCTTTATTTAAAAACCAGTTTTTTAATATATGTACTGACGGGTAAACGTTTCGAGTCTTCCCCATCCAGTCACCTTCCGCGCTTCGAATGACTCTCAAAATAAACAAAAGCTACCTCCTGCACAGCACTGCCGATTGGTTTTTCTCAGTAGCAGCGTACTCCGTTCTCTGTGAGATACTGATTATTTATATCTGTGTATAATGTAGATTCAGTTTAGTTTAACTGTCAAATCTTCTCGACCTAACAGTAGCTTTTATACATTTCTGAGCTGCTTGTATTTATATAACACACGCCATCTTCAAGTTTAGCCCACTGATCTTCCCAGATATAAAAACCTAGGTTTATAAAATCACCAGGAGCTGGGTTTACGTCTCTTTTCTGTAACTGAAACCGCTGCAACACGTGAACGTTTGTCGCGGAACCGTGCACAAACGTTTTGAACGCCGTACTTAGTGTTTTCCTATAAGTATTGCTAACAACACAGACGACGTGAGAAACTGTAGGCTAAGATGGCAATCAGTTCCCAAAATATAACTTCTGTTAAGAAAATATTGTTAGACACTACTTAGGTTCTTGAGATTATATTGTTACAGAATATAAAGTCTGTTAAAACAATACTGCTACAGAATATATAGTCTTCCTTAAGACAATAGTACCACAGAACATACAGCATTTGTTACGACAATTTTGGTACAGAATATGTAGCCTTTGTACATACAATACTGTTACAAAGTATATAGTCTTTGTTAAGACAATATTGCTACAAAATATATAATGTTTGTTAAGATAATATTTTTACCAAGACACAAAATAAAAGCATGGAGGCCGTGCTGCATTCTTCTTTAACTTTCGGTCTGTGATAACTAATTGGCCACTGGGAGGCAGGCACGTCAGTTTCGGTACGGAAGTAAAGTGTGATGTACATATATGCACTTTGAAAAAGAAACATTTTTTTACTCAACAATTATAAGAGTGGTCACAATGCATATCGCTGAGGTTACCTTCGACATAACAAAATTACAAATAATCAGTTCTTAAGTAACAACTTCTTGAAGAATCGGGTCTCCTGAAATGTTATGCCGTGTAGACAGTTGAATATCTAGCGACGTTTCGGAGGAGCGCTGTCTACTTTTTCTGGCTCAAAGAGTCCAAACGAAGTGTTCCGCCGATACATCAATGGCTACGCGACTGCTGATTAGGCCTAACATAACACAAAACTTGAATCTTCCTCAACATGGCTGCGAAAACCTCACAGCTCATACACGTTCTTCAAAAAAAATCATGATGATAGTGATGTTCGAGGTGATTATTATTATTATTATGGTAATAATAATAATAATAATATCCCCAACAACAAGCCAGATATTATATTCCGTGATAATGAAAAGGGAACATATATGTTAATAGACGTTGCAATCTCAGGAGACAGAAATGTGATTAAAAAAGAAGCCGAGAAGATTCTAAAATATAAAGACCTTACAAAAGAAATACAGCGCATGTGGAATGTAAAAACAAAGGTGATACTAGTAATAATAGGGGCGACTGGGACTTTTTCAAAGTCATTTAGAAAATACGTGAACAACATACCAGGAAAACATGAAGCCAAGGAACTACAGAAAACAGCCATATTGGGCACTGCATACATACTTCGGAAAGTACTAATGTAAAAGTACAATAGATTCAACACTGAAACTAACGATATAAGCACCATGAATAGTGACAACAGAATAGCTGCAACACTGTATTCCCTAGGGACATAGTTTGTCTCAGGAATATAAGTA
>Ga0131853_10010740_pt1:0-12500 | contig 16741 bp, 14 predicted proteins | sample TergutLab28metaG_FD_92764 | JGI IMG/M metagenome (GOLD analysis project Ga0131853, IMG submission 92764) | Labiotermes labralis P1 segment gut microbial communities from Petit-Saut dam, French Guiana - Lab288 P1 (version 2) (version 2) | ecosystem: Host-associated > Arthropoda: Insects...
TGTGTCTATAAGCAAATGCTGAGATGGTTCCCAACATTCCAAGTTGCCACTACATGCTTCTCATGTAGCCCTCCCGACTTAAATTTATTAGTAACCAATTTCATGTTTTGTATTGCTGTTTTTTACTTTAGATGCCGGGCTGCTGGCTAGAAGTCAGTATTCGGAAGGTCCTGCGACCGGCCACCTCGACACAGGTTTTTCTTGGTTTCCCTGTGTCTATAAGCAAATGCTGAGATGGATCCCAAGATTGCAAGTTGCCACTACATGCTTCTCATGTAGCCCTCCCGACTTAAATGTAGTAGTAACCAATTTCGTGTTTTGTATACATGTAAAATAACCACTGCCACCGAGTGACAACCCAATTGCAGCTAATAATAATAATAATAATAATAATAATAATAATAATAATACTTATTATTATTATTATTATTATTATTATTATTATTATTATTATTATTACGCTATCACGGATCCACGAAGCCTGTAATGGCGTGTGAAAAGACAACAGTACTCTAAGTTCGGGGCAGTATTTTGAATTCCAAACAAAATACTTCAGGTTGATAATTGTGGGTGCAAATGTACGGCAACGCACTAGTGAAAGAGCCCCTTAAAAACAGGTATGGAGTCTCTTTTAGAAGCGCGCGCAAAGTTGCGATGAGAAAAATGAGGGCGAGTCAAATGAAAACCTTAAAAGTGGGATAAAAATTCGAAACACAGTTGGATTGTCTTGTAAGTTGACAACAATGATACTCATGTTTTGAAGAGTGGCCGACAGGTGGCAGTACGATGCAGGAATGCAACACGACGGCGCAGTAGTAGTGTAAAGATGGCGGCCTCGCTTGCAACATGCACCAAAGAAGAACAGCGTTCTGTCATCCGTTTTTTTTTAAGTTTTTTAATTATTGAAGAGGTGAAACGCATCGAAATTCATCGGCGAATGAGAGTTCAGTATGGTGATGCATGTCTGTCACAACAGCAGGTGTAGGAGTGGATTAGGAAGTTCATGAACGGCATTATAACAGGCTCTCCTCGACCTGGTCAGGCACACCAAGTAATGACACCAGAGGCCATTGCAGCAGTTGAAGCCATCGTGAAAGAAAATCGCAGCGTAACAGTGAATGAAATAGCCGCACATCTGGATATGAGTCATGGATCAGCACACCATATCGTCATGGTAAAAAGAAAAAAAAATTATTTCAATTTGACTTACCCTTGTACTCTTAGCTTCTTCATGTATGTATGTATGTATGTATATCCGTCCGCGTGGAACAACTCGGCTCTCACTCGACGGACTTTCATAAAATTTGGTATTTGAGTATTTTTCGGAACTCTGTAGAGAAAATTCAAGTTGGATTAAAATCTGACATAATAGCGGTTAAGATAAGCTAAATAGACCAATTTAAGTGTCAGAGTGCGTACGCTACGCCGGAACTGGCATTCTTTCATCCCGTTCTCAAACTACCGCGCCCCTTCCATTTTGTACTCATGGAGTAGAGATGTGACGTCGGAATTGCTTTCCGTCAATACGGGAAAACTCGCCGATCTCGCGGTTGTGTAATCCAAATCTGCTCCCTTTGTTCTTTGTCATTCGCCTCTACCAAGCTATATCTCCTATTGCGAAGCTATGATAATTGTCCGAACCGGGTAATCGTGTGCGGGACGTATTCCAAGTAGACACACAGAGGCGTCACGGTGTCTGTGCACCACTGCAAACGGAATAACCGAAGGACGGTTGGTCATGACGTCAGCACAACTATCACGCGTCTACTCGCTCATTCGGAAATCGCGGGTTCATTACCGGTCCCAGTGCAAATTAGATCACCGCAGACTCCACACGGACTGGCCCGGGACTGAACCCCGGCCTTCGCGATTCAAGGTCATGGGATGCAGAAGGATATGCAAGCAAGCACGTACGTACAAGCAGGCATCCAGTGGGGGGAGGGGGGAATCACTGACAGTGGCAGCAAGTGTTAGATGCAGAGATTCGAATGGCTTCAGGCTGTTCTGTATTTATACCATACACAGAGCGGTGCAAACGGCACCTGGCAAACAGGAATTGCTAAATGTAGAGTCAAGTGACTTTTGCGCCACTCTGTGTGTATGTAAAGAAGACGGTTTGCTAATCTGACGTCATTCAGATGCCATTGTTGTGAACAGTTCGTATATACTACAGGATGCAAACAATAAAGAGTAGTGACATATATGTGTGATTTGGTCTGTAATGTAGTGTGTACATTTGACGGAATAGGTCACGTAGCGTGCATTTTCAGTGAAATCGTGACTTAAAGTGCCGGAAACTGCAGCTACGGGTGGAAGTTGTGTGATATTTCTGCTGTCATTGTTAGGGGTTTTACACTTTCACCTGTTGAATTATGTGGGCCGGGTAGCTCAGTCGGTATAGCGACTGACTACGGGCTGGACGGTCCGGGATCGAATCCCGGTGGCGACGAGATTTTCCGCCCGTCCAGACCGGCCCTGGGGCCCACCCAGACTCCTGTAAAATGGGTACCGGGTCTTTGCCGGGGGTAAAGTGCAGCCTGGGCGTGCTGCTGACCACTCACCCCCTTCTAGTGCCGCGGTCATGGAAGACCCATCCTCCGGGCCACACCGGGCCTGTAACGGGAAAACTTTACCTTTTTTTTATCTGTTGAATTAGAAATTCGCAGCCTGAGGGCACAAGAACAGTCAATGTTATGCTCTAGAGAAGAATGCTTACAGCCATTGTCGTAAAGTTAGTCAAACCTTGATCACAGGGAAAGGAGAGGAGGAAATTTAACCTCGCCGCAAAAAAAGTGTCACGTGTTAATTTGCTGTTGTGCACAGAGTCCTTCAATCACAGTGCCACAGGCTACACACTGAAGACACGTGCCATTGAGTTAGTGTTTCATACGACAGTCATTAGGTTCTCAGTAGGGCATGCGCCGTGTCACTTCAAAACGAGTCGCATTTTCTCTTTGTTACCTTCGACTGCAGTAAGTGAGTATATTTACTTTTCGTGATATTCGTTCCTCTCACTTTGACTCTAATCGCTTCACCACTCCAAATACCAGCACACTGTTAATTAAACACCCCAGAATTCTCCATACTGCAAGAGCGCATGTGGTGAAGGAACTGCTTGTGGTACTTGATCAACACAATTAAAGATGTCCCTGTCCGCGTTATTAAGGCAAACGTACTTAAACCTCGTTTGGGTGAGTCCTCAGCTTCACGTCCCGGCCGCTTTACCCCCGAAGAAAGAATCGCCGGCACCCATTTAGTAGGAACCGACGCGGCTGCAGAAGCAGTCTGGATATTTTGGAGGACAGAAGAATATATTATCCCCACACAAGGAATCGAACCGCGTACCGTACAGCGCGTGGCGAAGCCACTATAATAAGCCGGCCATTCCGGCTACAGAACTGGCCCACAGGCGACCGTGCGAAATTCTGAGTTCAAACGGCAGTGCGACCCCTTAATGTGTGGTCAAGAAATGTCGTGTGCAGGTAAAATAATTCAACCGTATTGGTGTGTTCCTATTGCGGTAAATACAGCAAGAGGTCTCAGGTTATCACAGCACTGACCATGAAGAGTGTTATCTTCTGGGACGTGACAAAGTGACAGACGTTCCTGCAGCCTCCATCATCAGGGTAATTTATGGAGGCAAGATCTGACGAAACGTCCATGAACGTCTACCACATTACTACATGCCACATTCCACACTACAGCAGTCATGGGTACAGTCTGTGTCAAAGCTGAATCAGTCGTACGGCGCCTATGAAGGACGAAAGATGTTTATCAGATAAGATTTCAAAGTAACGCCAGTCGGTCGTGCAGCACAATTACGTACCACGTTTCATAATGCAAAGGAAACTGGGCAATACAACTGTTCAGGTCAATATGACGTCCAGGTGACCGTGCATCGTGATATACTCGTATTCTTATAATAAAACCAACTAGATGTACAGGTTTGCTGACAGCTTGCTCGCAAGCTGTCAGCAAACCGGTAAGACACATACCATTGCTGTGTGTACAGTGAAAAACTCCTGATGATGGACAGTGTAACTGTCCGAAACATGTAGAGTGTTATTCCAAAAATAAATTTGAGAAATTAGTGCATCTAGTTGGTTTTTCTATAAGAAATGTTCAGGCCCTTATTTCCCTTATTTGAATTTTAACCCTTTAAACGCCGAGTTAAATCCCATCTGCCATCTGCTGGAATTATTAGGAGCTCACCATATTTTCCACGTTAGCGGGTTAAGTGTTAATGGAACACGACTGTTGTTCTAGCAGCCACGAACTCTATTTGCAGCAACAGCCTGCGGTTTAGACCAGCTGCTTTGCACTGCCGTCGGAGAAGTTGCCGACGTAGCACGGCGAACTCTACAGATTTAATCTAAACCCGAAAAAGGAAGGCAATATACGTATAACGTAAAATTGAGGCGCGTTCCTGAAACCATCATTGCAGTGCTAAAGCAATATGTATTTCATATTCTAAGTGTTTGTGTGTGTGTGTGTGTGTGTGTATGTGTCTGGAGCCTTAGGTATCCATCATGCAAAGCGCATGCGCCGTATTACATTGTCATCTGTGGCCCATCTGGATGTACAATATTTTTCCACATTATCTCATAAAGGCACGATTTTCGGAGGGGGGAGTTAATAAACATAAAATTTGTGTTTTGACTTCCCCTATAAATTTTTTTTTTTAAATAAAGCGAGACATTATCACAAATATGCACAAGTCTTCACGTAAAGGGCCCGTTATTTTTATAAGATTTTTAACGAAACTTGGAATTTTCTCGACAGACTCTCGAAATATGCTTAACCTTTAGACGCCTAACGTCAACTATACTTGACGTACCGCACCGCTAACCCCCAAAGTTGCATTTTATATATTTATTCAACAAATATAGGTACCGAATATTTTAAATATGGTGTATACTCTCCGTTTATTTCTCTTCAAAATGCAGTTTGTTTCATAATTCTAACATATTTGGTTCCTGTGTTATTCACATTTTATATACAGGGTGTGCTAAAATTTAAAAAAAAAAATACTTCCGGCGCCAAAAGGTTAAATATTAAACTCCATGAATATATGACCAGAGGGAACCAAGTTGTTCCATGCAGATGGACGGACAGACATGATGAACGTAATAGTCGTTTTTCGCAATTTCGCGAGCAGGCCTAAAAATACCACAGTCAGTACACAACCGAATACTTGCATGAGATACTGTCAAAACCTCCAGGTTTATTGCAATAAATATGTTGTGCTATTTGAGACCTATGGCAAATAATATTTTATTTTGATTTTTAATATTTCGTAGAAAACGCCTGTTGATGATCTTTTCGATCGAAGCATGTAGCAGCGCAAGAAATAAAGTGTTGTGTGAGGTGGAATAGTGTGTAGTTACGCGATTGACTGGACACAACGAGATGGATACGCTACCATTAACCTTTTGACGCCTAATGTCAACTATAGTGGTCGTACCACACCGCTAACCTCTAAAGTTGAATTTTATATATTTATTCAACAAATATAGGTACTGAATATTTTAAAAATGATATATACTCTCCGTTTTTTTCTCTTCAAAATCCATTTTGTTTCATAATTCTAACATATTTAGTTCCTGTATTATTCAAATTTTATATACAGGATGTGCTAAAATAAAAAAAATAATTCCGGCGCCAAAAGGTTAAATTAATATGGACAATCGTCATTTAAACTCCAGCTTTAGTGAAGAGAAGCCGTCGCCAGACTCCTCCTGTCCGGGAGGGTCATTATACAGAGTGTCCTTTTTATCGTGGCCCCGAGCATGGAAACTTTATTGGGTAGAATGCCAGAATCCTCCGGGACATACCCTGACAGCTGACGTTCTAACGGTCACATACTTCACGACACGTACCGTACAACCGTTCGGCCCGAAACCATTCCAGATTAACAGTTCGTATACGCAGCTACGGGCTGGGCGGTCCGGGGATCGAATCCCGGTGCAGGCAAGACTTTCCGCACCCCTCCAGATCGGATCTAAGGCCCACCCAGCCTCCTATACAATGGGTACCGGGTCTCTCCCGGGGGTGAAGCGGCCGGTGCGTGGCGTTGACCACCCACCCCATCCAGCGCCGAGGTTAAGGAAAGAGTAAAATTATACCTCTTCTCCCCCTCTGGGCCTTCGTGGCCTGTTCTAGGGTGAACTTTATACGTAGAGGAATAAAGCTTAACATTTACTCATTTAGCAGCAGACGTTTTACTCGTGTTAGTTACGAACAGGATCATAAAGCGGAAGAAACAAATGGAAGTGAGAGGTTCTTAGTCTTCATCATTGCAATCTCAGACTTTGCCTAAAAAATTAATTTAATTAAGTCTAACTTAAATTATTCCATAAGCGCTACACTATAAAACAGGAAAAACTACACGCAGGGATTCTCACCGCCGAGTCTTCGCGTTTCCAACCTACCATTGAATAAATAAATAAACAAATCAGGTTTTTCCCTGCAAAACAGCGGACCAGTTGGGAGACCGTGTAGTGAGCTATATGACCGACTGATGCATCCTACTTCATTATCGCTTTGGTTCCAATTCGTCCCTGATCTTTCAGGAAGCCATTCTGCGAAGTAACTAAATCCCTCACATTTTACAGAACCCAAAGATACATTGCAGTGTTCATCACAGCGCTCACAACATCGCGCTAGTTAACCCTCTCGTCAACCATACGAATCAGTTTCACATTTCCAAACCAAACTTACTTTCAGATCTACATTGATGCGAGATTTGAGGTTTTCCCCGCCATCGTGGGATGTTAGGCAGCTTTGGTCGGTAATTACCAAATCGACGTTGCGTAACATCCCAGAACAAGCAAATATCTCATCCATATTAATGTTATCCTGTCGTAAAACGTGTAGCACCCACGAATGTCCTCTGTGCTATGGAGGTTTCGACTAAAAATTCCTGTGCACGTGTTTGTCCCACGTGTGTTACAGGTCCCCTGTCCCCCCCCCCTCCCCCACGCGCCTTGATTTTTATGGCTATGACAATATTGGGTGAAGACCCTACATTATGAACCGTACCAGAAAATTGGCGGAGGGAGGGGGAAGCCGAATACCTGCGCGAAGTCAGCAATGATTCATCGTCACAAGATCGTACTACCTCTTACTGATGTTTACTCTGTGACAGTATGTCGACCACAAAACCTTTATCACCACATGGCCTAACATACGTGAGTATTTGCTGTACAATTAACGGGGAACTACCAGGTCTACCGAGTAAACCGGATAGTGTGGCAAAAAAAAAAAGTCATGCCGCACGCATGCTATCCGTTCTAGCACCACGTGCTTCGAGTACTGTGTGCTTGTGTTGATCGATTAGTTCGGAGTGGTGGAAATGGTGTAGAATGTTCCTAAAGTGTTGTGACACCGACGCATTTGCACTATCGCAACACTGCTCTTGTGCACTGTACAGTGTCTGTTTTATGGTGAAATTTGTGTATTGGATAATATCGTAAGGAACTTACTTACTTACTTACCCCATGTATCAGAGCATTTCTTGAGAAGCTAACCGGTTCTCAGGTAGTCAAGAAATTCCCCACATTTTATGGAACCCGAAGGTTCATTACCGCATTCACAAGTGCCCGCCACCTGTCCCTATCCTCAGCCAGCTCGACCCAGTGCATACCCCCACATCCCACTACCTGAAGACCCTTCCAATCTACGCCTGGGTCTCCCAAGTGGTCTCTTTCCTTCAGATTTACCTACCAAAACCCTGTACACACCTCTCCTCTCCCACCCATACGCGCTACATGCCCCGCCCATCTCATTATTCTCGGTTTTATCACCCGAACAATATTGGGTGAGGAGCACAGATCATTATGCTCCTCATTATGTAGTTTTCTCCCATTCCTTGTCATCTCGACCCTCTTGGGCCGAAATATTCTCCTCAACACCGTATTCTCAAACACCCTCAGTCTACGTTAGTCACATGCTTGCCACGTTAAATCTTCAGACGGTGAAATCACTTAGGCGGCGAACCGTGAGATGAACTGATGCATAACGCGTCGGTCCTACCTAAGAGGGCGAAGCAGCTTCCGACGCATCAATGAGCGCTCGAAAACAGAAAACGTCCAGTATATACACGCACGTGCCTGATTTTTTTGCTTCTAACAAACTCTGTGAGCTTAAACTAAAAACGAGTTCAACTGGGAGCATGCGGTGAAGGAGTTACTAACCATCACATTTATATAAGACAGGACTCCAGATGGTACAATACTGTACACTCAATTTTCACAGCGACTGCTACAGGTACCAACTGACACCAATGCTGCCCGCTCTCAAAACGAACGGGCAAGGTCACGGTCAAGGTCACGAACACGTCACAGAACGAGTCTGTACATCTCGTTAGCCAACGTGCCGGTGAGTAACATCTCGAAACAGGTGCTGGAATTTCATGTTAATACAGTTACGTGATTTACTTACTTACTCCATAGTGGCAGAGTCCTTCTTGAGAAGCTAACTGGTTTGCAGCTAGTCAAGAAATTCCCCAAATTTCACGGAACCCGAAGGTTCATTACCGCACTCACAAGCGTCCGCCAACTGTCTCTATCCTGTGCCAGCCCAATCCAGTCCATATACCCACATCCCACCTCCTGGAGTTCCATCCTAATATTATCCACCCATCTACGCCTAGGCCTCTCCAGTGGTCTCCTTCCCTCCGGTTTCCCCACCAAGACCCTATACAACCCCCTCTCCTCACCCATACGCGCCACATGCCCAGCCCATCTCATTCTCCTCGATTTTATTACCCGCGCAATATTGGGTGAGGAATACAAATCATTTAGCTCCTCGTTATGCAAACTCCTCCATTCCCCCGTTACCTCGTCCCTCCTAGGTCCAAATATTCTCCTCAACACCATGTCCTCAAACACCCTTAGCTTCATTTCCTCCCGCAATGTCAGCGACCAAGTTTCACACCCATACAAAACGACAGGCAAAATTACAGTTACGTAACAGCGTTTATAAACTTCAGTAATGTAATGGATTTAAGCGCTTCTAAATACGGAAGAGTTGCTTGTCTGATGGATTGCATGTCAAGTGAAGTGCATAACACAGATTTCCTGTACAAAAAAAAATATGGATTTAATTAATAGTAACTGATTTATAATGAAACAACATGAAATGACCTTTTCTTTTCTTGGGGGATTCTTCTTGAAATAAACTGCTATGAAACAATACAGCCAATGTACGTATAACGTAACAATGAGGCGCGTTCGTGCGACCATTGTTGCAGTGGAAAAGCGATATTACACATTCTGGGTGTGTGTTTGGAGCCTTAGTTATCCAGCATGCAATGCGCATGCGCCATTTTGTAGTCTGTGGTCTGCCATGCTCTAAAATATTTTTCCACATTATCTCACAAACGGTAGGACTTTTTTTTTTAAATTACTGAGCACAAAATGTGTGTTTTGATTTTCTCTACAACTTTCGTCCGAAACGTTTCTCATTCTAAGACGAAATGAGAGAAATATGATCACAAATATATATTGGGTCTTCATGTAAAGTACACTTTATTCCTGCCCAGTTTTAATGACACTTGAATTTTCTCGACAGATTTTCGAAAAATCCTCAAATCTCAAATTTCAGGAAAAATCTGTCCAGTGGGAGCCGAGTTGTTCCATGCGAACGGCCGGACAGACATGACGAATCTAAAAGTTGCTTTTCGCAATTTTGCGAACGCGCCTAAAAGTGAAATCAGCGACTTCTAAAAAATTCCTTAGCAAAGAGTACGACCGCATGTGGGCGCCGTACATTCCCCATTTTGCGTCACTGCATAAATGTGATCTCTGCTGCAATGTCTTTGGTTCATCACGTCGGACGCTGTTTTCTAGCCAACTTTCCTGTTGCGGCCTCACGCACAGATTGTCGTACTTTGTGACTTAGCGGGATACGTTTTACGTCATACGGTCCGTACGCTTTCAACAGACGGTAAAGTTACACGTAACACGTAACGAGAACTTTGCAATGTACATAACTTTTACATGAAATACGGAAGCTCGTTTTCATTTCTTGACGTCCAATGAAAGTTCAGTAGTTACTTTTTCTAGTGATTAAGCCTTCTACACATTCAGCTTTATTGTGGGCCCAGTAGCTCAGTCGGTATAGCGACTGACTATGGGCTGGACGGTCCGGGATCGAATACCGGTGGGGACGAGATTTTCCGCCCGTCCAGACCGGCCCTGGGGCCCACCCAGCATCCTGTACAATGCGTACCGGGTCTTTCCCGGGGGTAAAGTACGGCCGGGGCGTACTGCTGACCACTCACCCCCCCCCTTCTAGTGCCGCGGTCATGGAAGAGTAGAGCTATACCTCTACCCACCCTCTGGGCCACACCGGCCCTATAACGGGGAAACTTTACTTTTACATTAATGTTCACTGAGAAACTCTAAAAACTCTACCACAAGACATGTAAACCCTGCTACAGGAATGTGTTGTATCTTGTTGGTATGTCAAATATCTGCAGTTATCATGTTTGTACAGCGGGCAGTGCCAGCCAGAAAATCGGAGATACGTGAGCAGACAGTGTTAGTCATTCTATTTTTATCACAGTAGTTGTTGTTGTTATTGTTGTTGTTGGGAAAGTTCACTTGTTTGTGTTTGCCTGCGAATTACTTAACTTGTTTAACTCAAAAGATCACCTTTCCAAAACTTTGTCTTTAGCTGTTTCTAACTCTGAAACGAAAAACACACAGCAGCCAAACCCCTTGGTTTTATCTTTCATAGCAAACATCTCTCTTCACAAGGTAGGTCCAGAGGCACATTACGGTGCATTGGGTTTAGGTTTCTTTTTTTTTGGGGGGGGGGATCCATCCCTACTTACTTACTTATTTACTTACTCCATGGAGCAGAGTCCTTCTTGAGAAGCTAACTGGTTTGCAGCTAGTCAAGAAATTCCACGCATTTTATGGAACCCGAATGGGCAGGGTAGCTCAGTCGATACGAGTGGCTACGGGCTGGACGGTCCGGGGATCGAATCCCGGTGGGGCGAGATTTTCTGCATCTGTCCAGACCGGCCCTGGGGCCCACCCAGCCTCCTGTACAATGGGTACCGGGTCTTTCCCGGGGGTAAAGTGCGGCCGTGTCGTGCTGCTGACCACTCACCCTCTTCTAGTGCCGCGGTCATGGAAGAGTAGAGCTATACCTCTACCCACTCTCTGGGCCACACCGGGCCTGTAACGGGATCACTTTACCTTTACCTTTTACATTCAGCTTTATTCATCTGACACGGTACAAATCCCTGCGTAAGGCGTGTGGGTAAAATAAAAGGCAAGAAAATTTTGACAGTGCCTGTCTCTAAGTACGTCCTACAAGGCTGAACCTCCAGTGATCTAACATCACGGATGGTAGACTTTCGGAGAAAAGAACGCGGCTTCACTACGTATCTACGTTAAATATCGTTTTCGGCAAAGATCGAGGTTGCAGTACCGACTGAATCATACGATGCATGCTACGTAATGTTTCCAGCGAATATCCAGTATGCAATACCGACTGAATGATATAGCGCACAATATGTAACTTATACAAAACTAAGGGCTGCAAAAACGACTGAATCGTATGATGCAGACTACGTAACGGTTTGTGCGAAGGTCGATACCGTAATACCGACTGATACGTTGCACGTCGTGTAACGTTCTCGGCAAAGATCGAGGCTGCAATATCCACTGAATCGTACGAGGCAAGCTACGTAACGTCGGTGAAGATCAAGACAGCAGTACCGACTTAATCAGACGTCCACCAACTTATTATCTTGTGTTGCTGCCTCGTTTTCCGTGTTCTCTGACTACTGCCGGTGATCCCTTCATAGCCACACGGTCAACCATAAACCACTTCCTTAGAACAAACGTAGCGCAACTGGGAATTATGGTACAGGATGCAATGATGATACGCTTTTGTGACAGACGCGCCAAAGCAGCGGACTGCAACCAGATCAGCATCAGAGCAGCAGCAGTAGCAGCAGCAGTAGCAGTAGTAGCAACAGCAACCACAGAGCTGCACAACAGACTGCGCCCGCTGCTGGAGTTCGCACTTCAAAACTGGCCATTGACATCAAGAGGAACGGAGTACCGGAGGGACATAAGCAAGTGTCCAAGTCCCAGATGAAAGGTAGGTGGCACAAGGCGTTGTGTTGTTGACACACATTGATTTTTGTTGTTGTTGTGGTTTTCTTTTTAGCATTCTTACATGTACTGTATGTTAGTCATAAGCTAAATTTCCTCACACTTAGTTCTCGCACCTTTTAAGACCAGGGATGGGAGGAATATAATTTCCTTCCATTTCTTTTGTTTATAACTGGACTCGTTAAGTGTATCGCGCGACCAGTGTGTGGAGCAACACATGTAACAGTAGTTGCTTTGTTCTGCGGCAGCAGTCTGCTGCGTAGCTTGAACTGTGTCTGAGCAGCAGAATACGAAGCTGGACAGTCAGTGAGTGCGAACGGTAATGAAGAGTCCACTGGCGAGAATTTTCACTGATACATTTCA
>Ga0131853_10010740_pt1:15000-16741 | contig 16741 bp, 14 predicted proteins | sample TergutLab28metaG_FD_92764 | JGI IMG/M metagenome (GOLD analysis project Ga0131853, IMG submission 92764) | Labiotermes labralis P1 segment gut microbial communities from Petit-Saut dam, French Guiana - Lab288 P1 (version 2) (version 2) | ecosystem: Host-associated > Arthropoda...
AGAAGAAGGAGGAGGAGGAGGAGTAGGAGGAGGAGGAGAAGGAGAAGGAGGGGGAGAAGATGAAGAAAAAGAAGAAGGAGGAGGAGAAGAAGAAAAAGGAGGAGGAGCAGGAGAAGGAGGAGAAGAAGAAAAAGAAGAAGGAGAGGAAGGAGGAGGGGAAGGAATAGGAGAAGAAGAAGGAAAAGAAGAAAAACGAGGAGAAGAAGGAGGAGAAGAAGGAGGAGAAGGAGAAGAAGAAGATAGCCGTGTCAGTTCAGAGTTGATGTCCCAATGTTTCGATGGTTTACTCTGATTCCATCGTCAGGGAATGTGATGCTGTCCTGCTTAGATATCGCAGTTGGAATGTTTTTTTTGCCCGGATCGTGGGTTCAAACACAAGTTGAGTCGCCACCGAAAATGAGTGAAATATATTACGATCTGCCTTGCAAACTCCAAAACAATTATTTTGAAGGGGGAGAGGACCCCGTCTACAGACATTTGAAAAGACGAAACGACATCATCCGAGGAGGAACGTTATTGTTTCAGGACAAAGCGAAGATCTTTTTGTTTTTACGCCTAATGTCAAGTAGTGGAGGGACTGAGGGATATTTCCGACAATAATACAGTTCCTTCACTCCAAGGCGTCTGCAGGCTAATGCACAACGGACACGAAGGTGTGGGCGTTCTGACGTCAAAGCCTCTATTTACATATATAACTGGAAAATCCACAGGTATTTACAATAAACTTGCCACACCTAAGGAATATCATAACGTGAAGATCAGGGCCAGTGAGTGTACCTTGTAGGCGTCTGTCAGGACGTGTTTTACGCCTTCAGTGATTACTAGGGCATAGGCTACGGGCTGGACAATCCAGGGTTCGAATCCCGGCTGGGACAGAATTTTCCTACTCTCCAAAATACCCAGAATAGTTCTGGGGTCACACAGCCTCCTATTTAGTGGGTACAGGGATTCTTTCCTGGGGGTAAAGCAGCCGGGACATGATGTTAACCACTGGACTCCACCCAGTGCAGGGGTTAAGAATGAGTGGAGCTATACCTCTACTCCCCCTATATGCCTTCATGACATGGACAGGGGGTAACTCTACTTTTTACACTCAGTTTTCGATCACTGCCAAGTGTAACAAGTTTTGAGTTTCTCCCTGTCTCACGATAAACAAGACACGCGCGCGCTCGTGCACGCACGCACACATACACACAAATAGAGCATCTCACTTTGAAAATCTCGTAAGATGCACATGGGCAAATACATCGCATTAGCCTGCAACTTAGGGCGTCTCAGCTCTGGGACTTAGTAAAGAATAATCTGGCGTCTGGAAAAGTTGCGAAAAGCGACTGTTAGCTTCGTCGTGTCTGCCTGTCCGTCCGCATGGAGCAACTCGGATCCCACTGGACGTATTTCCATGAAATTTGATGTTTGAGCACTTCTCGAAAAAAAAAATCTGTCGAGAAATTCAAGCTTCACTAAAATCCAACGAGGATAACGGGTACTTTAGATGAAGACCTGCGTGCATTTGTGACAATATCTCACTGAAGTCTTCTTAGACCGAGAAATATTTCAGACAAAAGTCGTAGGGAAAACTGTAACACATATTTTACTTTCAGTAACACCCCCCCCCCCCCCCCCCCCCCCCGCCTTCCCCTTTTTTATAAATTTTGGGAAAAAAAAGAAGAGGGAGGGGGGGGCCAAAGAAAAAAAAAAAAAAAGAGCGGGGGCGTTCTTTTTTATACACAACACAAAAAAA
>Ga0131853_10010741_pt1 | contig 16741 bp, 14 predicted proteins | sample TergutLab28metaG_FD_92764 | JGI IMG/M metagenome (GOLD analysis project Ga0131853, IMG submission 92764) | Labiotermes labralis P1 segment gut microbial communities from Petit-Saut dam, French Guiana - Lab288 P1 (version 2) (version 2) | ecosystem: Host-associated > Arthropoda: Insects >...
GGCTAAGTTTCATTTCCGGTAAGAGACTAATGCCGCCGTTTAGCCGCTCAAAAAATTCCTCCGGGAACTCCTCGGCAATCTGCTCTAGCATCTCATGGACGCGATCAATAGAATACATAGTCCTACACCCCCTTAAACTTGTGGCTTTCTGCAACCGAAAGCTCGTCACAGCGGTTATTGTGGGGATTATCCGCATGTCCCTTAACCCAGTGGAACTTCACCTTGTGGCTCTCCATCAGATCAAGCAAAACTTGCCAAAGATCAGGGTTTTTCGCGGGCTCTTTCTTATCCCGCATCCAGCCATTTGCCCGCCATTTATACACCCAACGCTTTTCAATCGCATTGACAATATACTGGCTATCCGTGTAAAGATCCACGCTACACGGCTCTTTGAGTTCTTGCAGTGCAGAGATCACACCTTGTAACTCCATGCGATTGTTCGTGGTCTCCCGCTCTCCGCCGGAGAGCTCTTTCCGATGCGCACCATACAGCAGAATCGCCCCCCAGCCACCCGGGCCGGGGTTACCGCTGCACGCACCGTCTGTATAAATGCTAATTTGCTTCATCGTTTACGGGTTCTGTTGATTCCGATGGCGGGCCGATGTGGGCATCGTCCCCTACAGGGATTTCCTCTTCTAGCTCTTCTTCATCCAGCGGTTCGGTTCTGGCAATGGAGATCACTTTCGTGTCATCCGCAACTTTCATCAAACGCACGCCTTGTGTGCCTCTGGAATAGGTGCTGATATCCGCCGCCGCCATACGAATGATCGTGCCATCATCGGAGATAACCAGCACATCATCTGTATCGTCCACAACTTTGATATCCGCAATATCCCCCGTCTTCTCTGTGATGTTGTAGTTTTTCAGCCCAACACCACCTCGATTTTGCGGCACACCAGAGTCTCCACGGAGATACTCCAAAATATCCGTCCGCTTGCCGTAACCGTTTTCGGTAACCGTAAGCAATGCACCGCCCTCACGCGCCCGAGCAGCGCCCACGCAGTAGTCCCCGTCCCGGAGGCGAATACCACGCACACCCGCCGCATCACGTCCGGTTGGCCGTACATCTTTCTCGCTAAAGCAGATCGCCATCCCCTTGCGGGTCGCAATGAGGATATTCTGTTCCCCATCTGTTCTGCGAACGGCAATGAGCTCGTCTTCTTCATCAATCCGAATGGCACGAATCCCATTGGTACGGATGTTCTTCAGCGCAGAGAGCCGCAGACGCTTTGTCGTTCCGCTCTTTGTAACCATCACAAGGAACTCATCGTCTTTTTCCAAGTCATCCACATGGATCATGGCACTGACTTTCTCTCCCGCCTGTAGCTGGAGGATGTTTACAATATTCGTCCCCTTGGCAGTCCGTCCTGCCTCTGGGATGCGATAGCCTTTCTTGCTATACACACGCCCAAAGCTTGTAAAGAAGAGGATCAGATCATGGGTAGAAGCCGCAAATAGCGTCTCCACATAGTCCTCTTCCCGCAGTGTCTGGGCTGTAATCCCCTTGCCGCCCCGCTTTTGCGCGCGATAGGTGTCCGCCGGCATACGCTTGATGTAGCCTGCGTTTGTCAGGGTATAGACACAGTCTTGTTCATCGATGAGGTCTTCAATATCAATCTCATCCTCATCCCAAGTAATCTCTGTCTGCCGTTCGTCCCCGAATTTATCGCGGATTTCGGTCAGCTCGTCAACCAAAACATCTTTGAGCATCTCTCCATCGGAGAGTAGCTGGTTGTAATAGGCGATTTTCTCTTGCAAATCATTGTATTCCGCTTCGATCTTCTCCCGCTCAAGCCCTTGAATCCGGCGCAGACGCATGTCGAGGATCGCCTGTGCTTGGATTTGGGTCAGCCCAAAGCGTTCCATGAGCCTTGTGTCCGCATCGTCATAGCTCTCGCGCAGGATTTTGATGACCTCGTCAATATTATCAACAGCGATCATCAGCCCCTCTAAGAGGTGCGCCCGCTCCATGGCTTTTCGTCTATCGTACTCCGTACGCCTTGTGATGACCTGGATCTGGTGGGCAATGTATTCGTCTAAGACCTCGCGCAAACTCAGAAGCTTCGGCTGTTTTTGGTCGTTGACCAGTGCCAGCATGACAATGGAAAACGTTGTCTGCATCTGGGTTGCCGCAAACAGGCGGTTGAGCTCTACCTGCGGGTTCGCGTCCTTCTTGAGCTCAATGACAACGCGCATCCCGTCACGATCAGATTCATCCAGAAGCCCGGAGATACCATCTAAGCGCTTATCTTTCACAAGGTCGGCGATGTTCTCAATCAGCCGCGCCTTATTCACTTGATACGGCAGTTCCGTAATAATAATCCGAATCCGACCCTGCCCAAACTCTTCCATCTCCGTCCGCGCACGGACACGGACACGACCTCTACCCGTAGAATAGGCCGCGCGAATGCCGGAATATCCCATGATGATCCCCTTTGTAGGGAAGTCCGGACCTTTGATGTGCTCCATGAGGTCATCAAGTTCCGCCTCCGGGTTGCGGATGAGGCAAATTGTCGCGTCTATGGTCTCCCGCATATTGTGGGGCGGGATATTTGTTGTCATACCAACGGCTATCCCCATACTACCGTTTACAAGCAGGTTGGGGAAGCGAGAGGGCATGACGCGCGGTTCTTTCCGCGTCTCGTCGAAGTTCGGTGTAAAGTCAACGGTGTCTTTGTCGATCTCACGCAACAGTTCGCCGGAAAGCCTGCTCATGCGCGCTTCCGTATAACGATAGGCAGCCGCCGGGTCACCGTCAATCGAGCCAAAGTTACCATGTCCGTCAACGAGCTTATAGCGCATGGAGAAGTCCTGCGCCAGACGCACCAAAGCGTCATACACAGAAGCATCACCATGTGGATGATACCGACCGAGCACGTTACCAACGGTGGTAGCAGATTTACGGAATGCCTTTTCCACAGTCAACCCATCTTCGTGCATGGCATATAAAATCCGGCGGTGAACAGGCTTTAAGCCGTCCCGCACGTCTGGGAGAGCACGCCCGATGATCACGCTCATGGCGTAATCCAGGTAACTGTCTTTCATTTCCCGCTCTAACTCAACGGGGATTATCGTCTGGTTCGGATAGGATATATCCGGGTTTTTTTCTTTCTTTGCCACGATATACTACCTACCTTTACACGTCAATGTTTTGCGCAAACTGGGCGTTCTCTTCGATATAAATCTTCCTGGGCTCAACTTTTTCACCCATGAGGACAGTGAAAATCTCATCCGCTTTCAGTGCGTCTGCAATCTCAATCCGATTCAGAATCCGGGTTTCCGGATCCATGGTCGTCTCCCAAAGCTCATGGGGGTCCATCTCACCGAGACCTTTGTTACGGGAGATATCAACCCTTGCTTTCCCGTCTTCGCCGCGCATCTCAGCAGAGATCGCGTCCCGCTCCGCGTCTGTGTAGGCATAGCGCGTATTTTTCCCGCGGACAAGCTTATACAGCGGCGGTTGCGCTGCATACACATGCCCTGCCTCCACAAGAGGACGCATATAGCGGAAGAAGAAGGTCAAAAGCAGGGTGCGGATGTGACTTCCATCCACGTCGGCATCGGCCATGATGATGACTTTATGATAGCGGAGCTTCGATAGGTCAAAGTCATCCCCTATCCCTGCACCAAGGGCTGTAATGACAGGTAAAAGCTTGTCATTTCCATATACTTTATCCACGCGAGCCTTTTCCACATTGAGCATCTTACCCCACAGGGGCAAAATCGCTTGGAATCGGCTGTCACGTCCGCCTTTTGCCGACCCGCCCGCAGAGTCACCTTCCACGATGTAGACTTCGGTTAGTGCCGGGTCACGCTCATTACAATCGGCAAGCTTCCCGGGGAGCGTCGCACCCTCTAAGGCATTCTTCCGGCGGATATTCTCCCGCGCTCGCTTCGCCGCTTCTCTTGCCCGAGACGCGGTGAGCGCCTTGTCAATGATAATGCGCCCAACTGCCGGGTTTTCCTCTAAGAAAATGTCCAGCTTCTCGCCCACAATCTGTTCGACTAGTGTCCGCATATCGCTATTGCCCAACTTGGACTTGGTCTGTCCCTCAAACTGCGCTTCTTGTAGGCGGACAGAGATAATTACCGTAAGCCCCTCACGGCAGTCTTCGCCGGTGAGCTTCTCCTCGCCTTTTAACATCCCGATCTTGGACGCATAGTTATTGAGTACACGTGTCAATGCAGATCGAAACCCTGTCTCATGCATTCCACCCTCATTGGTACGGATGTTATTTGCAAAAGACAGTATCATCTCGCTATAGCCATCGTTGTACTGCAACGCAACCTCTGCCTCAGATGTCTCGCCACGCCCGGAAACATAGATCACATCTTCATATAAGGCGGTTTTGTTCTTGTTGATATCCTGCACAAACTGCCGAATCCCGCCCTCAAAGAACATCTCATCCGTATGTTCTTTTCCGGGACGTTCGTCAATGGTGCGGATTTTAAGCCCCGCGTTTAGATACGCCTGCTCTTTCATCCGGGTTTGCAGTGTATCGTAGTTAAACTCAGTCGTATCAAAGACTGTTCCGTCCGGCTTAAAGCGGACAGTCGTCCCTGTGCGATCAGTGTCTTCTCCCACGGTAATGGATTCCACAATGTCCCCGCGAGAGAATTTCATCCGATATACTTTGCCGCCCTTGTGCACTTCAACCTCAAGCCATTCAGAAAGCGCGTTTACAACAGCCGCACCCACGCCATGGAGACCGCCGGAAACTTTATATCCGCCGCCGCCAAATTTACCGCCGGCGTGGAGTACTGTAAATACAACCTCAAGAGCTGAGACCCCAGTCTGTTCTTGAATATCAACGGGAATCCCGCGCCCGGTATCAGACACTGTGATGATATTATCCGCACCTATGATGACTGTGATATCATCACAAAATCCAGCCAGCGCTTCATCAATGGCATTATCCACAATCTCATACACCAAGTGGTGCAACCCACTCTCACTGGTAGACCCAATGTACATCCCCGGCCGTTTCCGTACGGCTTCTAATCCCTCTAGAACCTGTATCTGCGACGCGTCATAACTCTCGCTATCCCCGCCAACTTGTTCTAGTCTTTCCATTTCTTCTGCCATGTGTGCCTCCTGTTAATGTTCAAACCCAATGCCTGCACTGCGCTTTTGCAGCGTGGCTGTGGATAATTGACTAAGATAAACGGTGGTCTCTTTGCCTGTGCTAACAAGTACCAAGCTCTTCGGAATATCTTCCGCCACAAGCTCCACCTGTTTTGCACGATCCGCTTTTTTCAAAAAGTCTCGGGTGATATGAGAACTGGACGCATTGTCCAAATCGAAAATACCCACCACATCCGCCTGGCGGATAATCAGATCCTGCCCTAAGTGTAAATACATTAGCTCAGACCTCCACCTTTCCGTTTGAAACGGCGAAAATTTTCCCGCCTGTTCGGTTTGCAATCCCTTTATCTTCACAGCAAGTGATGAACACCTGTCCGCTGGAAATCCGATTCAATACAAAATCCTGCCGTCCCTCGTCTAACTCGCTGAGTACATCATCTAAGAGTAAAAGGGGATATTCACCCCGGTCTTCAAACAACATATCCCGCTCAGCAAGTTTAATGGACAAGGCCGCTGTCCGGGTCTGTCCTTGTGACGCAAACGCCCGGGCTGGCGTACCGTTGATGGAAACAAGAATGTCATCCTTGTGCGCCCCGGAAAGACACGTCCCCGCATCAATTTCCGCTTGCCGCAGCCTTGTTTGGTGCTCCATCAATTGATCAAATAGTACCGCAGGCTTTGCCGTAGGGTCTTCTATGGTTTTTACTGTTTCATAGGTGAAAGAAAGATCTTCCCGTCCGCCGGAAAAGTCATGGTGGACACTGTTTGCAACAGGTGCAAGCTTCTGTAAAAATGCCGCCCGATAGTAAATCAACTGTGCACTTGCCTTTGCTAGATTCACATTAAAATCATCTAGCGCAGCAAGCAAGGCCGGTTTCTCCCAATGGTCTTTCAGAATCCGCGTCTTGTGCTCATAAAGCCGGTTAAATTCCGATAGCCAAAGTGCATACTTCGGGCGAATCTGGCAAAGCGCCGCGTCCATAAAGCGCCGCCGCTCAGAAGCACCGCCGCGAACAAGGCTCAGATCATCCGGCGAGAAAAGTACGGCAATCACTTTGCCGGACAAATCCATACTCTTTTTCTGCCGTACACCATTTAGAAAAATGTCTTTCTTCCGGCCGCGCTTGAGATGCAGGCTAATCTCCTGTTCTCGCTCCTCCGAGTGAAAACGCGCATAAATTTGTGCCGTGTCACTGTCAAAACCAATGAGTTCTTTATCAAAGCGGGTACGAAAGCTTTTTGCACCCGTTAGATAGTAAATTGCTTCCAATAAATTTGTCTTCCCCTGCCCATTTTCTCCGACGATAATATTCGTGCCGGGAGAGAAAGAAATTTCATCGTCTATGTAATTACGAAAACCTGTTACGCGCAGTGTTTGGAGAATCATACCTCCGCTCCACGGACGATAACAGTGATATCATCTATCTCTATCATATCGCCGGGCACACATTTTTTGCCCCGCATAGTGCAAACGGTTCCGTTTACAGACACAAGCGCATCTTGAATCAAGAGCTTTGCCTCTCCGCCGGAACTGACAACATCAGCGAATTTAAGCAAAGCATCCAGCTTAATAAAGGGCGTATTGATTGTAATTTCTTTTTTCATCTAGCTTTCGCCCGCCTTTAGCCGTACTGGTAAAACAAGATAGGTGAAGTTATCCGTATCATCCATCGGGCAGATCACACAAGGTGAAACACTCGTACCCAAGGAGATACAAACCTCCTCCGCAGGCGCTGCCTTTAGGGCATCTAGCAAATACTTGTTGTTAAATCCAATTTCCAAGTTTTTACCATCCCCCGCAACACGGCACTCATCACTGGCCTTCCCGAGTGCCGTTGCAGTGGATAAGCTGATTACACCATCAGAGAATACACAACGAACCGGGCTTTTGAGTTTCTCGTTAATAATCAGTGATACACGATCCACCGCACCCATAAGCGCTTTTTTATCCACAGTAAGCATTATTTTATTGGTTTGCGGAATTGCTTGCTTATAATTTAAGAAGTCGCCCTCTAAGCGTCTGGAAATCACAATCGTACTCCCAATGGCAAACAAAATATGCTTTGATCCCAATGTTATTTTAACCAACTCATCTGAATCCGAAGCAATTTTCTCTACCTCACCAAGTGCACTACCCGGCACAATAAAGCTACAATCCGCCATCTCCGCTTTTTCAAGGGTCTCTTTCCGCAGTGCGAGGCGATACCCATCCACAGACACAATCGTTAGCGTATCTCCCTCTAACTCAAATAAGCTACCGGTATGTACAGGACGGCTTTCATTATCGCTCACAGCGAAAATCGTTTCAGAAATCATATGTTTAAGCGTATTTTGCGGAATATACACCGCATTCTGCTCATCCACAGACGGAAGTTCCGGATAATCACTTGCAGGTGTGCCAAGTATGTTAAACTTGCTCATACCACAGGTGATGGTAGCCATGTTATCCTCACCGATAGAAAAGTTAACCACATCATCCGGCAATTTCCGAATAATTTCTCCCAGCAAGCGCGCGTTTAACACGATACTCCCGGCAACTGATACTTCAGCCGGAACTTCTGTTTTAATTCCAGTTTTCAAGTCGTATCCAGAAATACGAAGCAAATCACTTACTTCCAACAAAAGCCCCTCCAAGGCCGGGACAGCGCTCTTTGCTGATGCAACCTTACTTGTAATTGTGATTGCCCCTAACAGTTGTGATTTTTCGCAGGAGAATTTCATAATAACCAGCCTCCACTCGTCTTGTTTTTATCTGAAAGAAAAATAAGAGTATTTTAGATTCGTCGTAATAGTCATAGTAGCAAATTATGTGGAAAAAGAGAGAATCGCCTAGAATAGCCAGCACAGACCATGTGGAAATATTTGTGGAAAATGGGGACTTCTAGGAGAGCACCTGTGGAAAACCACCTTACCAACATCTATCCCACAAGCTATCCACAAGAAACTGTGGATAAAATGGATGGTCTAACCACGCTCTGTGATATTATTTTGAATATCCCGCATGGTGTCGTTAAACTCCGGCTTTTCCTTGATCATGCTCTCGATTTTATTGATAGAGCTCAATACAGAAGAGTGATCCATCCCCCGTCCGCTTTTACCTTTGTATTCAAGACCGACTTGAACCAAGGAAAGATCTGTGAGTTTTCGGATTAAGTACATAGACACCTGCCGGGCAAGGGCTGTGTCTCGGGTTCTACCGCTGCCTCTGATATCTTCCGCAGAGAGCCGATAAAAGCGAGCAGTCTCTTGGATGATAACCTCCGGCGTAGGGAGAAACTCGCTTTTTAACATATCCTTTATGGCACGGATAACGGTTTCTTTGTCATCAATATGATCGCCTAAAAGTTCTCTATATGCTGTGAGCTTTTTAACAGCGCCCTCTAGCTGGCGGATATTTGATGTGAAATGCTCTGCGATACTATTTGCAAGGTCATTTGGGAGTGACAATCCAAGCTGAAGCGCTTTGCTCTTAATAATCGCCATCCGGGTTTCATAATCCGGTGGGCCGATGTCGGCCAGGAGACCCCATTCAAAGCGGCTCTGTAAGCGATCCTCTAAGCTTAAAATATCTTTCGGCGGTCTGTCCGAGGTGAGGACAATTTGACAGCCGGATTCGTATAATGTATTAAAGGTGTGGAAAAACTCTTCCTCCGTACGGTCTTTGCCTGCAATGAATTGAATATCGTCCACTAAGAGAAAATTCGCAGAACGGTATTTTGTACGAAAGGCCTCATTCTTTTGGGTCTGGATCGCGCCGATCAGCTCGTTTGTAAATTCTTCCCCTGTGGTATAGATCACATGACTGTTTGGGTCTTTCTGTTTTGCCGTATGCCGTATGGCGTGGAGCAAGTGAGTTTTCCCAAGGCCGGGATGTCCGTAAATGAAAAGCGGATTATAGGAAGCTGCCGGTTTCTCAGAAACAGCCACAGCCGCCGCGTGGGCAAACTTGTTATTAGAGCCAACAACGAAGCGGTCAAAGGTGAGTTCAATCCGCTCTTCCACAGGTGGTTTTTCTTCTAGCTCTTCATCTTCACCTAAAACCAGCAGATCAAATTCGCCGGAGAATAGCTCGTATAAAGCCTCTTTCAGTGGAGAGAGGAAGCGGGTTTCAATGACCTCTTTTTTGAAGTTGGAGGAACAGCGGATCACAAGACAGCTATCAGAAAGTTCCACCGCCTGTGTATCTGAAAACCAAGTGTCAATCGCAGTTGGCGTTAGTTTTTCGGATGAAATTTCGAGCACGCGTGCCCATACGTCGGAAGCTGCGTTCATATCGATTCTCCCCCCTAGATTCAGCTAGGAATTGTAACTAAATAATTATACCAAATTTAAGGCCTTTTTGCAATGCTTTTTCTGGTCTTCCTAGCTATTGAAAAAAGGGCGAAAAAGAGGTAGAATAGGGAAGCATAAAACCCCGGCCACTCTGTGTGGCGGGGGTGGTCTGCTTTTTCTAAAAGAGAGGTTTTTTATGTTAGCAAAGGCCATGGGATTTGAACAAAATATAGCTTTTTCAGAACTATTTTCCGCCATACGTGCCGGGAATTTCCCTGTTCTGGCCAGTGGTGTGGGTGAAATTCACAAGGCGCACCTCGCCTCCGCTGTGTATTCCGCAGAGCGGAGGCCTGTTGTGCTGATTGCGGCAGACGAAGCGGAAGCAAATCGTCTGGGGCAAGATATGGAAGCGTTTACGGGAGAGACCGTACAATATCTGACAAGCCGTGAGCTATTGTTATACCCCTCTATGGGGATGTCCCGAAGTGCAGAGCAAAAACGGATTGGGACACTGTACGCTATGCTTCAAGGAGACGCACCCATCGTCATCGCTACAGTGGACGCGATGCTACAACGGTGCATCCCGCCGGAAGCACTAGAGCGTGCGGTAGAGACCATACAAAAAGGCGTGCCTTTAGACTTACAAGCATTCACTGAGCGGCTGGTACAGCTTGGATATCAGCGCGCAGACCAAGTGGAAGGGATAGGACAGTTTGCCCTGCGTGGCGGGATTTTAGACTTTTTCTCCCCCGCATTAGAAAGTCCCGTTCGCGCTGAATTTTGGGGCGATGAAATTGATTCTCTCGCCCTCTTTGACCCGGAGACACAAAGGCGCACCAAGGAGATCGACAAAGCCCTCATTCTCCCCATAGCCGAAACCCTGCCGGCCTTGCATCCGGGTGGATGTGCGGGTGCAGTGTCGGCGCTACGTGACCTACAAGGCCGCGTGAAAAGGCGCAAAAGTGACACGGAAAAGTTGCTTGCCCAGATCGAAGCGGATATCTTACACCTTGAGACAGATTTAGGCCTACCGTCAGCAGATCGTTATATGGGGCTGTTTTACGAAAACGTCACATTCCCCATGGACTATTTCGAAAAAAACACCATCGTGTTCTTTTCCGAACCGGGGCGGCTTATAGACAGGGCAAAAGCATACCTCGCAAGACAGAAAGAAGAGATTCTGGCAGTGCTGGAAGCGGGTATGCTAGACGGTGCGCTGGCAGACTTCACACAGACGTTCCCTGAGTTGTTTGACGCCCTGATAAAAAAGCCTGCCATTGTAATGGAGCACCTAACCGGCAGCACACACGGCCTATCCTTTGCCCCCCGCGCACTGGTGAGCCTACTTGCAAAACAGCTCCCCTCTTACGGCGGAAGCGTAGAAACCGCAGAGGGGGATATCCGTCACTATGTCCAGTCAAAATACCGCACAATTGTACTCTGTAGCGATGCGGAGCGTGCAAAAAAACTGGCAGAGCGGATTTCTGCCACAGGGATTGGCGTTTCACTTGTGCGCTCGTCTCCAAAGGAGCTGCCCGAGCCCGGTACATGTATGGTGGCAGTTGACCGTCTCTCCGCAGGGATGGAGTACCCGACAGCGAAGCTTGCTGTCATCACAGAAGGGCAAATCCTCCACATGCCCGCCCGTCCCAAAGGACGGCGAACGAAAAAGATGGGGAGCAAAATTGCAAGCTATGCAGACCTTTCTCCGGGTGATCTTGTCGTCCACGAACACCATGGAATCGGGCGTTTTGTTGGGGTTGTCCCCATGGATGTGGACGGCCTAAAGAAAGACTACATCAAAATCGCCTATCATGGGACAGATAGCCTTTATGTCCCGGCGACACAGCTTGATCTGGTGAATAAATACATCGGTTCAGGCGGCGAGGACAAAGCGGTGCGCCTCTCCAAAATGGGTGGTGCGGACTGGACACGCGCCCGAACGAAGGCGAAAGGTGCGGCGAAAGAACTCGCCCAAGGGCTCATTCAACTCTATGCGGAGCGGCAGCGGCAAGTGGGTTTTGCGTTCTCCCCTGACACCCCATGGCAAAGAGAGTTTGAAGACGCCTTTGAATACACAGAGACAGAGGACCAAATCACCTGCACGGCAGAGATTAAGCAAGATATGGAAAAGCGCATCCCCATGGATCGCCTCCTCTGCGGAGATGTGGGCTACGGCAAGACGGAAGTCGCCCTTCGGGCTGTAATGAAATGTGTGCTGGATGGGAAGCAAGCAGCTATCTTAGTACCGACCACAGTACTTGCCCAACAACACTATACGACTATTGTCCGCCGTTTCTCGGGCTACCCTGTGCGGATTGAAGTACTCAGCCGCTTCCAAACAGCGGGGCAAGCAAAGAAAATCGAAGAGGCTGTCTCGAAAGGACAGGTAGATATCATCATCGGGACACACAAGATTTTGCAAAAACGGATTGGCTTTAAAAATCTAGGTCTCCTCATTGTAGACGAAGAACAGCGCTTCGGCGTTAGCCACAAGGAACGCCTCAAGGAGATGACAAAAGATGTAGATGTCCTCACCCTCTCTGCAACCCCCATCCCCCGTACGCTCAATATGGCGCTTTCCGGGATTCGAGACATGTCTACCATTGAGCAACCGCCCAGTAACCGCCAGCCGGTGCAGACCTATGTAATGGAACATGACTGGGGCGTAATCGCAGAAGCCATCAGGCGGGAGCTTGCCCGGGGCGGGCAGGTGTATTACCTGAAAAACCGTGTAGACGGCATGAGCCGAACCGCAGCGCGAATCCAAGAAATGGTGGAGGGCGCACGGGTCACCGTGGCACATGGGCGGATGGATGAACACAGGCTGTCAAGCGCCATGGAGAGTATGATTAGCGGGGAGAGCCAAGTCCTGGTCTGTACGACGATTATCGAAACGGGGATTGACATTCCAAACGTCAACACCCTCATCATCGAGGGGGCGGACAGCCTAGGTCTCGCCCAGCTCCACCAAATCCGCGGACGAGTGGGGCGGTCAAACCGTTCGGCCTTTGCATATCTCACCTATCGGCCGGATAAATCCCTTTCAGAAGTCGCCACAAAGCGGCTTGCGGCGATTCGGGAATTTGTAGAGTTTAACTCCGGCTTCAAAATCGCCTTGCGCGATCTGGAAATCCGTGGTGCGGGCAACATTTTAGGGCGGGAACAATCGGGGCACTTGATGAGTGTGGGCTATGATATGTACCTCAAGCTTCTCAATGAGGCCGTACTGGAAGAAAAAGGCGAGAAAGTGCCTCCCCGGGTTGAGTGTGCCGCAGACCTTACCATAGACGCAAACATTCCAGAGCGCTATGTTCCTCTCCCAGCCCAGCGGATGGACTTGTATCGCCGCATTGCCCATATCCGCACAGAGGAGGATGCGGCCGATGTGGTGGATGAGCTCTTAGATCGTTACGGCGATCCGCCTAAGAGTGTGATGAATCTGGTACAAGTAGCCAAACTCCGCGGCGTAGCGGCAGCGGCCGGTATTACAGAGATTGCCCAAAAAGGTGGACAGCTCCAGCTTACCTTTTTGTCCGACGCTTTCTCGCTGGAGCAGATTTCTGCTGTGTATCAGTTACCGGGGTTCAAAAATCGCGTGAAAGTCTTAGCAGGTGAGAAGCCTGCAATCCGCCTCAAGCTGGCAGGTGAAAAGCCAGTGTTAGATGAAGCGACTGCATTTGTGCGGGCGTATGAAGCGGGAGGACAGGGTGAATAGACAAAGAAGAAACCAGCACATATGTATATGCTGGTTTCTCCTATCAGCCCTGTAGGGGCGACCGACCCGGTCGCCCGCGCCCTTACTGCCTACGAAACAGATACTGCGGGCGATCGAGTCGATCGCCCCTACAAAGACCCCTAACTCCCCGCTGGCGCATCGCCCTGTATGGCGCTATCCGGCGGACGCTCCACCAAAGTCAAAGGAAGCTCAATATGTTCTCCATCTCGGAACACGGTAATGGCAATCGTATCATCGGGGGAAAAATGGCTCAAGAGGGCGCGTAACTCCTCAACAGTAAAAATGGGTACATTTTCGATGGCGGTGATGACGTCACCCGTTTGCATCCCGGCGCGTTCAGCGGGGGTGTTTGCATATACCGTATTCACGAACACGCCGGCCACGGAGTTAAACTGTTCGGCGTACGCTTCCGATACCGTCACAGGGAAGATGCCGAGCCATGGTTGCGGAATTTCCCCATGCTCGATGATCTGCTCCGCATAGCGCATAGCATCGTCAATGGGGATGGCAAAACCAATGCCCTCAACACCGTCCAGGTTGGACTTGGCAGTCACAATGCCGATCACCTCGCCGAACTCGTTAAACACAGGTCCGCCGGAGTTGCCGGAGTTTACAGAGGCCGAGATCTGGAACATGGGGATAGACTGCCCCTCCTCCAGCGCAACCTCGCGGTTTAAGGCACTGACGATGCCGGGGGTGATGGTATAAGTAAGCTCTCCCAAGGGGTTTCCGATGGCATAAATCCGTGCGCCAACTCGTGTGGCGGCAAAATCGCCAAGGGTTACAGGCGTGAGATACTCGGCATCAATTTTCAAAACCGCCAGATCAGTACTCCCGAATTCACCGCCGATCAGCCGTGCGTCATGGACAGTCCCGTCTTCCAAGGTGACAAAAATCCGTCCGCCGCCCTCAATGACATGATAATTGGTTAAGATATACCCGTCTGCCGTAAGAATAAAGCCCGTGCCGGTGGCGATGCTTGCAGCAGCCGATCCGCCGGCCGCTTCCGCCCGAATGCCCACCACTTGCTGTCGTCCGATTACGTAAATTTCCTCTGCGGAAAGCGCGCCGTCCGGGCGAGGCTGGGCTGGCGGCGGCGTAGGGGGCGGGGTCTCGATGGGAGCGGGTGTAGCCGGGGGTGCTGTCCAAACGGGGACGGAAGTGACCTCCCAGTCTCGGACGATCATCTGTGCAATATACGCGCCCGTCCCGCCGCCGATGATGGCACAGGCGAGAAGCAGGCAAATCACACGAAACACACCGCCCCGCCGTTTTGGAGCGGGCGGTGTAGACTGTTCACGCGGCTCTTGCGGCACAAGCGCCGTAGAGGAATCACGCTCTTTGCGCGGATTCGACTTAGCCTCTGGTATAGAGGGCGGCGGTTCAGTCGGGACAAGCCCGGTCGTTAGAGGCGGCGCAGCGTCATGTTGCGGACGCTGCCGGGCAACCCCCGGCGGTGTGCGAAGTCCTGCCCCTGTGTCCACGGGAGCTGTCCCGCTATTGGGACGTGTTGGACTGCCATAGGGGAAATACCCGCTGGCGCTCGGCCGGGGACGGTGCGGAATATCCCGCGGCGGCGATGGGGACGCCTTATCCGGTCTGGAATTAGAATTGTAATCGTGTCTCATAAAAAGCGCCTCCTTTCACCAAAAAATAGTTGCTGAGCTAAAATGGCCGCTTTTTGAAGTATCCTTTTTCTTTCCAATTATCATATGGATAGTTACCCGCGCCAATTTTCTTCATAATAATGGATTTTACTGCATGATAATACAAGATGGTAGACAGATACGGCTGCCCTTTTCGCGCTCTATAAAATTTTTGCGCAGACTTCCGAAGTCGTTTTTCATACCTTGCTTGTTTCGATGAGGGCATATTCGCCCATTCGTCTGTGAACATCCGAAAACCAAGAGAGTAAACACGGTTTACGCCGCAATGTTTCAAAAAGCCTTTCATGGGCTTTATAGCGGCAGTTGAGCCCGCCCCTGTTGTGATGATGAAAGCTTTCTTCTCAAACATTTCCGCCCGGGGCGCTATGTTTAACACCAAAAAATCTATATGGTCAAAAAGGGTCTTCATAGAAGCCGGCATACTGCAAGCGCCGTAATGAGGCGCAGCGAAAATCAAGGCGTCAGCGTTCATCATTGCGTCTAAAATGGGAGTAACATACTGTGCGTTCGGACATGTTTTATGCAGGCCTTTAAAACACAATGTACAACCCGTGCAAAACCTAGGGAGGGCTTCGGGCAGAAAAAATTCCGTAAAGCGAACATCGCCGTTCTTTGATAATTCGTCCATGAAAATATCTGTCGCGAAATAGGTATTACCCTTTCGGGGGCTACCGTGAAAGACGGCAATCTTCATCATATTTGCTCACTCTTTTTCGTTAAGTATGGGGAAATCAGCGCAAACTTTTAAAAAAATCAGACAACAAAGCGCCGCATTCCGCTTCCGACACCCCGCCCACAAGTTCCGGCTCATGCCCAAAACGTTCCATGAACAAGTTGATTACACTACCGCATGCACCGATGGAAGAGTCCCGCGCGCCGAAGAACACCTTGCCGACCCGGGCATTTATAATCGCACCTGCGCACATGGGGCAGGGTTCTAGTGTAACGTAAAGGGTGCAATCATTCAACCGCCAGTCACCCAAAGTTTGGCAAGCCTCAGAAATGGCGATCATTTCCGCATGGGCGCTGGCCTGTTTATCTGCTTCCCGCCGGTTGCGCCCGCGTCCGATCACAGAGCCTTTTGCGTCTACAATCACACAACCCACAGGCACTTCACCCGCCGCCATAGCCTCTTTGGCGAGGATGATCGCTTCCTCCATATACGCTTCATGGGCCATGCCTACTTGCCTCCACGAATGTTTGATACTATAATTCTACCATATTGCAAAAGGACTTGCCACTATAATATAATGGTAGGACAAGCAAAAGACCGAAGGAGAGACAAGACGCATGATATTTCTGCTGGCCCTAAGCCTCAGTATAGACGCATTCGCCGTTGGCACATCCTGCGGCATATCCATACCGAAATTCAAAGAAAAGCGGGCTGTGCTTTTGGCTGTCTATTTTGGAATCTTCCATTTCGGCATGACCGCAATTGGCGCATTCACAGGCCGAACCATCGGGCTCATCGTGGATGAAGCAGGCGGGATCATTGCCTTTTTGCTCCTTGTCGCCATCGGCGGGAACATGATTTGGGAAGCGGTGCGCAAAAATAAAAAAGAACAGGAAATCAAATGCCTCAGCCAAGCCAAGATGCTAGCCCTCTCCCTTGCGACAAGCATTGACGTATTAGCAGTCGGTGTAAGCTTAGGGATTACTGGCGGGAGCTTGCTTCTTCATTGCATTGTAATTGGTGCAACGGCATTCACCATGACCCTAGCCGGCGGCTTCCTCGGCGGGCATGTAGGCGAACGATTCAGCGGACAAGCAAGTGTCGTAGGCGGTCTGGTGCTGATCGCCCTTGGCGTGTGGGGCTTGTTCTAGCGGAAAGCCCAAGCCTCCTTTTTCAAAGGAGGTGGGTAGATTATACTATCAAGTGCAACAATATGAAAAAAAGAAGACAACATGGCCGCCGCGGTGTAAACTGTAGTTACCACACAACACCATACACGGAGGCGGCGGTCATGAAGTCTTACA
>Ga0131853_10010742_pt1 | contig 16739 bp, 6 predicted proteins | sample TergutLab28metaG_FD_92764 | JGI IMG/M metagenome (GOLD analysis project Ga0131853, IMG submission 92764) | Labiotermes labralis P1 segment gut microbial communities from Petit-Saut dam, French Guiana - Lab288 P1 (version 2) (version 2) | ecosystem: Host-associated > Arthropoda: Insects >...
AGGAAACAAGCTAATGTTTCTGTCAGAATGGCGTGAATTTCCTTCGGCGCCTTGCCTTGCAGGAAAAAAAAAACTTGATGACAGCTCGCGTCTCGATGTTGTTGAAATCGCGCGCGTCCCTGAAGTACTTCCGAGCTTGTTTCCTTCCTGGTCGGGCTAAGGACTTATCAGTACCCCGGTACATACACGTCAATAAATCAAAATTGCAATTTCACAGCCGCAATAATTACAATATCAAGTTACCTTACTAACTGTTATCAACCACGATTATATATTTCGGCTGAAATTTGCCCTTATCAAGTCAATTCCAGGTACTCACATTTCCAAATATATTGAATATAAAGCACTTAAGGTACAGTCTTCCTTACAGTCTTCCGAGTCAAATGTTCTAACAATTTCGTGCACAAATACAAGTACAGTAACAAGTTAAAAGACCTCTACAATGTATAAAATATAAATGGTCAAAAGACTAAATCAAATTAGAATTACATGAAATCTTGTTCTAACACTACCAAGTATTTGACGTTCAGGTGACCGTACATCGTGATAGATTCTCATAATAAAACGAACGAGATGCACTAATTTCTCAAATTTATTTTTGGAATGAACTCTACATGTTTCGGACAGGTTTTCTGTCCATCATCAGGAGCTCTTCACTGTACACACTGCTTGCTAGCAAGCTGTCAGCATAACATGTATGACATATACCTTTGCTGTGTGTACAGTACTGGACTCCTGATGATGGACATAAAACCTGTCCGAAACATGTAGAGTTCTATTCCAAAAATAAATTTCAGAAATTAGTGCATCTCGTTGGTTTTATTACAAGAATACTACTAAGTATGTCATAATGCACAGCAGCTGCATTCTCCAGAATAGAACTGTCAAATCATACAACTGCTGAGAGCGAGACATGGCTAGGTGACTACTCGGGTTTGGTTTCTGAGGTAGGTCTCTTTGGTGCCTGTGTTTACGTCGATTGTTGATTCAGTACTACATAAATCTAATAATTACATGTATATTCTACATTTCTAAACCATAAAGATTAATATAAAAAGAACCACTCCTTATTTATTGTTGGGTATGAGTGCGAAACTTGGTCACATTAAGGGAAGACATAAGCTGAGGGTTTTCGGGAGAAGGGTGCCCACTAAGACACTCAGACCTAAGAGGGAGAAAGTAACAGGAGGCTGGAGAAAAATGCACAGCGGCCAGCTTCATGATTTCTACTCATCAGACGTTATTCTGCTCATAAAATCTAGGAGAATGAGATGGGTGGGGAAGGTGGCATGTATGGGCAAACGAGAGGTGCATACAGGGTTTTGGTGGGAAAACCTCAGAGAAAGACACCACTTCTAAGACCTAGGTGTAGGTGGAAGGATAATATTAAAATGGATCCGAAATAAATAGTATGGGAATGCATGGACTGGATACATATGGCTAGGAATAGGGATAAGTGATGGACTCTTGTGAACACGCTGTGAATTTCTTGAATAGATGATAAATTATCAGCTTCTCAAGCAGGATTCTGTTCAGTAGGGTTATATTATTATTATTATTATTGCAATGATTCAGAGCAGTGCCACCATGTTTGTACCTGTCGCAGCAGTCTGACATACAAATCACAATTTCGTTTCCAGGAACACTCGTTACGCCTGAACTCTCAGTCACTGTACCATGACTCCGCAAGCAGATTCTAACCAAATAGTGGCTATTTTACAACGACGTAGCTATACGAATCACAAGCTGTTTGCAGTAACCATGACGTTTTGGCGAATAACTAACTAAATCTACAGCAGTTTATTTTGCTTGAGACGTTTTCAGGTTACTCGACGCGTAAAAAAATTTCCAGTCTTTATGGAACCCAAATTTGCATAATCGACTTCACATAACATCCTAACCTTATACAATGAAGCCCCACACTCTCATACCCGCTTCAACATCATCTACCGATCTACGACCTCGCCTCACAAGCGAGGTTTTTTTTTTAATTCGACATATTACAATCAAAATTTAGTACGCGTTTTTCACACTTCAGCCAACCTCGCATGCAACATGTCCCTCCATTTCATCATTGACTTATTTACATTTACATTGTTCCATGACGCAACACGTGCATGATTTGGTGACGCAGCAATGAATGGCAGAGAAGGAAGGAAGTACGCACGCACCTTGAATCGACGTGGAGAGACAGAGGAAATTAAATTACGTCCCCGTTAAACTGATATGGATTGTGTAATGTTACCGCTGCACAACCTTGTTCCTCCTTGATTTAATAAGCCCAACAATATGGAATTCTTTCCTCTTTCTTAGCCTGACCTCTTCTACCTACCCACTCTAGACTGCTGTAACCGATCACACTCAGACACACCACAGTCGGTAAGACTTCCCTGGACGAGAGATCGGCCCGTCGCTGAGACCTCTAACTGACAACTCAAAACATTCACAAGAGACAGACTTCTTTGCCCCGGCGGAATTCGAATCCGCAAACCCAGCAAGCGAGCGGCCGCAGACCCACGCCTTAGACCGTGGGGCCATTGAGATCGGAAACAATGTGAATTTGATCACAAACATTGTGACGGCTGTGGTTGTGAAATTCAGCACGTAGGAAAGGCAAACTTAAAATATACAAGACTCTAATCCGACGGATATATATTACTAGAATAAAAAAAAAATTACTGAATGGAATATTTTGTGGAAGAAGATCTGTGGGAAGACCGCAGCTAAGATGGGAAGACAACATCCTCGTGGCTGATGAATGGATGTAGAAAACTAGCAGAAGACAGGGATAACTGGAGGCGAACTAATGACGTGGCCAGTGCCCGAAGCGGGCTGTCGCGCCACTGAAGAAGTTGTGTAATTCTGTGTAGTCCTTTATTACCCCGTGTCTCTTCGTCAGTCAACTGGCTCAATCAAGCACACACGTTCGTGTGAAGGGACTAGACCACAGCCCTGAGCAGCCAAAACTTGTCAGCACCACGGCATATTTTACATGTGCATATCATTCGTATTTGGCAGCTCAAACATGAAAAAGAGTATGTGGCGCCATTAGTTAGAGGCTATTTTGCGGAGGATATGACACAGACGCGTTACTTCCATTAGAGGGCCTTTATAAAAACACGTCTGTCTGTATACAGTATCATAGCTGACGGAAAACTGGGTGATCACGACTGTAGAATGAGACATGCACGCCGACAATTAACACGTATGAATGCAGAATTACGAGCTCGATGTTTCGTAATTCAATGGCGAAAATTACGAATAACTTTTCGCAATAAAAAAACATTATAAAAATACACTACGTCGCCATCATTCGGTTCAGAATATTTTCTCTTCCTGTTTCTTTTCTAAAGGCATAAATATTAAAATAACAGGCAGTACATAGGACTATGGGCCGGGTAGCTCAGTCGGTATAGCGACTGATTATGGGCTGGACGGTCCGGGATCGAATCCAGGTGGGGACGAGAATTTCTGCCAGTCCAGACCGGCCCTGGGGCCCACCCAGCCTCCTGTAAATTGGGTACCGGGTCTTTCCCGGGGGTAAAGTGCGGCCGGGGCGTGCTGCTGACCACTCACCCCCTTCTAGTGCCGCGGTCATGGAAGAGTAGAGCTGTACCTCTACCCATCCTCTGGGCCACACCGGGCCTGTAACGGGAACACTTTACCTTTACCTTTACATAAGACTACTTTTTTATCCGATGAGACAACTGTGGAACGTGTTCTCGTATTCCGATGGAAGAAGGGAGGAATTGAAGGGATTCGAAAAGCTTGCACCGAGGACAGTATTAGACTAAGATGACAGAACTTAAGCAACAGTGGAAATTACAGCTCACTAATACTGCATCTTAGTGTGATTAAATCAAGAGCAATTAAATAAAAATACTAATGCAGAAGTACAGACGAATCGCTCTTCTGCAGCGTTTTGGTTAGCTATCTTTTCAAATACGAAGAGCAGGCTGTGTACTGTTGATGGTAAGGGAACTAACATGAATATGGAATATCGGTGCACTCAAAGTGACAGGTGGGAACCGCTACTTTCTGAAATGTTTCGAGGAATTCCAGTGTTGATTAAAATCGGATAAATTTTATATTCGTCGTTCCGTGCATCGTAATTCTAGGTTGAAGAAATCCAACAAGATGTAGCTGTATGCAGATATTTATTTACTGCTAAATTACTCTACATTATTCGGGCGTCCATCGCGCCCGTCATTAGGAGTACATAAAACTGTAGTCGCAGCCTCTGATACAGATCTGTTCCACAGGCTGCGACTACAGTTTTATTTACTCCTGACGATGGGCGCGATGGACGCCCGAAACATGTAGAGTAATTTAGCAGTAAATAAATATCTGCATACAGTTGCATCTTGTTGGATTTCTTCAACCTCAAATCGGATAATAACCGGACATCTTACGAAGAACTCGAACGGTTCAATGCATATCTCGAGTGGAATTCGCTGAACATTTATCGGCGCAAAACACGTTTCTAGGAAATGAATGTAGACCGCAACAAACCAACATTTTACATCCAATACACTGTTTCCGTGGGTAGAACAGTTTTCTAAATAATTAAAGAAACGTAGCGCACACAGCCACCATTGTCACCGGCAGGCCACTTGTAAACTTCATACTTGTTTTGTCTTGATTTTTTTTCCGTCATTTAGTGTGTACACACTTAAGCCCAATACACGTATACCCACTTACTGCACATTCATCTTCGTAGGGGAAGACCGCGCAAATTGGACCACTTCCACAACCGTTGTCTAGAAACGTACAGATACCAATGTTCTTCACCCTGGTGACAAAAAGTCGAAGTTTGCAATGGTTCGGAGTAATGGAGGCAGTTTAACAGCTATCAGGAAGTGCTGCTCTTTGTGGCGTAATTTCTTATTTTCTGTAAGCGCTTCATCCTATTTTTCACTTCTGCATCTACTTTTGCGAAAGGAGTACTGTTCAGCTGAGGATGCTCCGTCTACAGATATGCAAACACAGTTTCCTTTTGATAAAAATATAGCCCTATTATTTTATGTTCTTTGGTGAAAAGAAAAATCGCGGGTTGCTATGAACTGGACCGGCAGCGGTTTCTTGCATTGGACCATCTGCGTCTTATGGTCTATTGTAGAACAATGAGAAGAAACCCTTCGTCATATTCGTAAAATATATAAGCAAAATATAGTCAAACACAACTTGTTTATTTTTTTATTAATAAGTTGTTCTTAAGTTGCTTTGCTTCTTTCTTATTAATAAAAAAACTTTAAACAGGTTGTGCTTGACTACATTTTACCTATATATTTTATGATTCTATACAACACAACGGGGATGTCTCACATTAAAAACCTTCGTTATGAACTTTCAGAGCTGTGAGGTTTATTAATCAGCAGGCAAACACCTGATCGGAATTCAGTATGTCAATATATACGCTAAATTTAGGTCCTTTTCTTCATCCTCAACTTCTATGATACTTAGGGTATAGAATTGGGGAAAATACGGAACGAGTGAAAAAAAATTATGGATGGAGCATTGGCTGTGTATCGGAATGGAGATTTAGTCGGTACGTATTATTTGGGCACTCGTATACTTTTGTTCTGTGGTCCCAGCTGTGAATGCAAATGCTTAAACTGGACCGATGGCAACATTCAGGAATCTTTTTTTTTTTTTTTTAAATATACTTTCTTGACCAATAAGACAAGCAATAAATATTTGCGTGATTTCAGGCTTCCGCCGCGAAGTAGCTGAGAACTGCACTCTTCTGTGCTATTACGCAGCGAGTAGTGGTAATTCCTTGCCGACGTTTCGGGACAAACTATCGGTCCCATCCATGGATTGTTGACCTTTGAAGATGGGACCCGATAGGTTGTCCCGAAACGTCGGTAACGAATTACCACTACTCGCTACGTAATAACCCAGAAGAGCACAGTTCTCAGTAAATATGTGGTTCAGTTCCGAATAAATGCGTTTTTGAAAGAAAATTGTTTCTTTTCTTTTCTTTCCTGCAACTTTCGTGTAAATACGTCTTTGTTCTTAGAGAGTCCAATATGGGCGGTCTTCCCCTACACAGAAAAGAGGGAAAAGTTTGTGAGCCAGAGAACAAGGATTTCAATGTGTTATCGTATTATTACGTAACCATTACGTGCTGTGGGAGCCATCCACTGCCTAAATCCAGATGACCGTATCGTTGCGGTGTATTTTAAACCTGTTACAGCCTAGCGTTTGTTTGTCACCCATACTAACAGACCTGCTACTGCTTTCATCCTCTTACTGTACCAAAAAATATCAAGTAAAATGACTAACAATCACACGAAGATGGCAGAAAATTCATCTTCACCACGACGTCAGTAACTATCGGACAATCGAAACGGACACACATCCAAGAAGACCAGAATTTAATACATATCTGTGCGGAGCATATTTTGATTCATCTTTTATTCTTTGCCGTGCTTCGTGCGTCTTCCATAATCACCTACATATAGAGCCAATGTAATATTTGTTACAATCACTGCGTGTCAATCAGTGTACATTCCTGTCACTACATTCCGACGTCGTCGAATACATATTTAGCCTATTTTTATTTCTGCTTTTAGTTCTAAATGGGATTGTTGAGCTTGAGATGTGCTTAGAAATTCTATGATTCTTCGACCTATGGGTCATTTTGCCCATTTTTGTTGTTCTACAGTTCCACTTTTCTCATGTTCCTAAACGCCGTTTTTACGGCGCGTATTTTCATTTATTTTACGATTTTATCATGAAAAATTTTATCCAGTATACATAAAAATAAGGTAAACTATTAATTAATAGTTTGTGGGTCCAAACGTCTGTCCTTCGTAAACATATTTATCACTCCAATATATTGCGCGACTCAGCCGTCTAACTTCATAAATCGTGAAGGCAAATACTCTAAGTACAGGATACCAAATCGTGGAGCCACAGCCACTACACCTATACTGAAAGAATGCCACTACCCAAGAGGCGGGTCTGCGTAATCGGGATAGTGACGAGGCTACCGACAGGCCATCTGAGAACCTAGGTTTGATTTCTGTACGGGAAAGAGACTTTCCTGTATTTCAAAGCGTCCAGACCGCCTTTAGGGACCACCCAACCTCAAATACAAACAGTATCGGAGTCAATTCCCCCAGGGAGTGATATTCACTACTCACATCCATCTAATGCATATGTTACGAAATCACTGGCTCACATGTCTTGTGTGTATTGTTGTAGTTGTTTTGTGTGTATTGTTGTCATCTTATGTGTATTTGCTGTACTATGTGTGTATTGCTGTTTTTACTTTAGATGCCGGCCTGCTGGCTAGAAGTCAGTACTCGGAAGGTCCTGCGACCGGCTACCTCGACACAGGTTTTTCTTGGTTTCCCTGTGTCTATAAGCAAATACTGAGATGGTTCCCAAGATTCCAAGTTGCCACTACATGCTTCTCATGTAGCCATCCCGACTTAAATTTATTAGTAACCAATTTCATATTTTGTATACATGTAAAATAACCACTGCCACCGGGTGACAACCCAACTGCAGTTTATTATTATTATTATTATCATCATCATCATCATCACGTGGCTTGCACAGGGACACAGAACACTGTCGCAATAGGCATTAAATCTGTAGTGCAAGGAATACCACACTCTAACTGCAGCTCTATCAAATTTCAGAAGAGTTGATCAGGGTGGTACAGCCATGATATGTGATAAGAAAATGCGACCACATGATTAAAGAACGCGACAAAACCTTCGGGGTAATGAATAAATGCCACTAAGTAATTCCAGACGACTGCCCCCCCGCCGCAGTGATAAAAGCATTATGTGTACAATCTGGAGAATATGCTACTGGTCAGTTCCGGACGACCAAGTTTGCCAGTGCAAATATCCAACCACTGCGCCTGTAGTGACAAGATGCCAGCACATGACTCCAGAAAACAGAATGGTGACCATGCAATCACTACATTTGGCGTGGACATGTGAAAGTTTATGTTAGAGTTTCTTCTGTTTACAAGCTCTAGCTTCATTTCTTTACTGCGTCAATGACCATGAAACGCAATGCAGCTGCAACGACTTTTTAAACCCATTAGCCGAACAGAGTGCAGAAGGACGAAAACACTTTTTGAAGATAATTGCTCCGCCGTTTCACGTACTGTCCCAAAATCGAAACTGAAGAAAGTAAGAGATAAAATGCATCGTCGATGGTGACTGGAAATGATACTACAAACACACAACGATGAATTATTTCTAAAGGTCCCTACATGTTACATAAACGAGATACACAAAGTAACTAGCTATAAAGCAGCAAGACAATAATTAGTATCTGTCTGCGCAGAAGTGTGGATCGATGGGAGGTCGTTAGGTGGCAGTGGGCGTGGGCCCATATCGTATGACCTCAACCCGTCTGTTAGGACAGCGGTACCATATCCCACACGCATCTTCCCAGAACTTTACCAACAATTTATTTGAGTGCAACACAGTAGAGTCCTGCTTCAGCTATGCTATATTTAAGGTTCCCATGTCGGCGCTGTTAACTATTCCCGCCTTTTAGGATACGACGTCCACGCCGGGTAGAATGCGTTACAGATACCGACATTTCGGAGGAAAGTGGTGCCTCCACCTCTAAGGTAGTCCAACAGGAGCGATTTGTTCTAGTCTGTATATTGAAATAATTCACTGTGCCAAAATGCTAGTATTCACACACCAGTCTATAAGGCGTCATACTGCAGAACACGGAGATCTCTTTCAGCAATTAACAATTTTTCACCGGACCAGAAGTTCACCCCTTCAGTGCAGCCAGTCGTTACGTATCCTCCTCACTAACACAGCCCTGTGCCAGATCAATCCAGCCCACCCACTCACAACCATTTCAACATATTAGCACTTTATCCTATAACTATTTTGAACTCCACTGTGTTGTGTAAGTCCACAGTTAAGTACACTAACTGACTGCAGGGTGCAAAATTTGGTTTCTCGTTCTAAGAGATGAACACGCATCGCGTTTCACATCAGTGCTAAGCGACCTAGGAGGTTCTGAGAGAAAGGCAGTAACAGAACGATTGATAAAATTGCATAGTGATGGACATCATGCCTTATATCAAGGAGATGATGCGAGCGACAGACATCATGCATGCGTGATAAGAAACAAACGCAAAATATTGGTAGGAAAACCTTACTCAATGAAAGAGGCGTCTTGGAGCACCAAAGAGTATGTGGAAGGAGAATAATAGACCTAATAGAGTGTAACTTATGGAAATATGGTACGGAGGAGGGGGCTGTATTGAACTACACCAAGGAAAGTTCCAATGGCAGGTTCTTGTGAAGACGGCTATGAACCCTCTGCCTCTATGAGAACAGCGAATTTATTGACCATATGAGCAAGTATATCCGTTCAGCAATACACTGCATCACATAGTGAGTGTACGAATATACTGCATTATATGATTCTGACTCCTGTAACGGCTGATCATTATTCATATCCTCAAGACATTTACAGCTGCTGCAGATATTAAAACCTGCCACCAGACGACATTCCATTTCTCGCCTCTACATCAACTGAATCACATTAATACGTCACTGAAAGGGTTGACAAACCAGCATCACGTCCGATTTCCATTCAGAACGCAATGGGTTCAAATCCGGGTGACGACACCGGCTATCCTACCATTTTCCCTCCCAGGCACGATCGTTTATTATGGAAATGGTCACCCTACTATTCGCCACACGCCACTACGCAACTCAGCAGTCGACAAACGTCATAAATTAATTTAATAATATAACCACAGTAGTAAGTCGTGAATACACGGGGGTGATAGGGTATTGTGCGTGTCAGGTGGGTAAGAGTGGGGGGGAGGGAGGGAGGGAGGGAGGGAGAGAGACTGACTAAAAGGCGGGGATGAAACAGCAGGAGGAGACCTCAATATTGAGGAGGAGGGGGAGGGAAATAAGAAGAATAAAAACAAGAAAGTGAGTTTTCTTTCAGACACGTAATACGTGATACGAGCCGCTGGATGCAGGATTGGATCATCTCTAGGACTCTTATACCACAGGCCACTTTAAACAAACAAAAAGGAACATCAAATCCTAAACGAAACTCGAAAACACGATCCCAGGGTGCGAGCAACACAAGATCACATCCAACCGCCATACGCCTCAGTCATGGGCGGCCACTCAGAAAGACAAAGGCATATACACTTCGATAGACTCATTCGAACAAAAAACCAACTTGTACGTACGCATTTTACAACCATCCGTATAGTAGCAGAAACATACTGTACATGCGTGAAGCAACTGCGGATGACGGCAATACACTCCCCGCTCTCATTGCCGTAGTCATTTGACTTAACACGTTGTTGTCATAAAGGTTTTTATAATACAAATTTCGTTTCACATATTCTGCATGCGTTTAATTATTAAAACTCTTCTCTGATTTCCTGCTTTTTTTTTTTTGCTATATTTTTTTCCATTTCTTCCGTTGTTTTCTTAACACGACAGTCGGTAACGGGTTTCTTTCCCAGGGGTACAGCGGCCGAGGCGTGATGCTGACCACTCGCTCATCTCCATACAGAGCCGAGGTAAAAAGAAGTGAAGTTATACCTCTACTATCCTCTTATGCCTTCATGACGTGGGCAGCGAAGACTTTACCTCTTCACACAATCTCTTACCAGCCATTACTCCATTCTAACAGTCATATTTTCCCTAAGCCTCTGCAACTGATGAAATTCACATCAAACAACAACAGCTCTCCACTCCTCCTACGGCAGTTGATTTACATTTCTTCTGTTTCCTAAACTAGTAACAATTTTTGATCAAAAAACATACCGTGAAAGAAAAATGAGACGAGCACCCGGTAAGGATTTGAGCCCATCTGTATGTCGCTTAAGTGTTCCCAGGTTTCTAGGATCGACGCCGAATCTGCCACTAATAATCAAAGAAATCTTCCTGTTTAAAAGGAACAAGGCAACATAATGGTAGCTGACGTCACTGTAGATGCGTCCAATTGAACTCGAATAAAACGATTCAACATGCGTACCTACAAAATCGCGTGTCACGCGAAAAAAGACAGGTTGCGTGAAGTGAGTTCGTATGGGCACTTGACGCGTTCGAGTTTCTGCCAACTTTCTCCACCTCTGTGTCTCTGCTAAAGGCTTTCACGCATTGTGGCTATTCGTAATGTCGATGGAGTGACTACACAAAAGAAGATGAGATGGGTGGAACAAGGGGTAAATGGCAAATAACGAGGGTAATTTCATAAATAACGTACACTATTTTTTTAATTACACGTACATTTTATTTTAGGAAGTATCTCTTTACATTCCTTCTATGTAGTCCCCCTGCTTCTCAATGACAGCGTCCCAACGTTTCGGAAGGTTTGCTATTCCATTTAGGGTACTACTTTTGTTCAGTCTTCGGATGGCTCGGGTAACCGCTGCAGAAACCTCCTCCAGGGTGGGAAAACGGTGTCCACGCATGGGCTCTTTTAACTCGTGGAATAAGTCGAATTCCGGTGGACTCATGTCTGGACTGTATGGCGCGTGAGGTAACGCTTCCCACTCGTATTTACTTAACAAATCGGTCACAACCTTCCCCAGGTGCGGGCGTGCATCATCGTGCAAAATGAGTGGCCCATCCCTGAGCAAGTCAGGTCGGTTTTTGTGCATTTTTCTGCGCAGTTTTTGCATCCAGTCATGATAATATGCTATTGTCACACTTTTTCCTCGTGGAACTCTATCTGTCATGATGATTTCTCGGTGATCATAAGCCAAGATTATCATTTGCTTGACCTTTGATTGAGCTCGTCGAAATTGTTAGAGTCACTGGGAGGTTGGACTTCTCCACTCGTTTGACTGCGATTTCAACTCCAGTTCAAAGTCTCTAACCCACGTTTCGTCAATAGCGACAATTCGATACAGGAATGCTTGACCTTCAACGTTAAATATTTGTTTCAGTAATATTGCAGTTTCCAGGCGTTTCTGTTTCTGTTCAGCAGTCTAGCAGTGAGGGACCCATCGGGCACAAATTTTTCTTTTCTGCAAATCGTTTGTCAAAATACGGAATACTGATGTTGGTGAAATCCCGGTATCTTGCGATATTTCCTCGCACGTCAATCGACGATCTTGTGCAAGAAAGACCACCACAAGTTTTACACTTCATTCATCTGTTGATGTTTTCGACCTTTCTGGCCTTGGATCATCGTTTATGGTGACACGTCCTTCACGAAACGGAGTAGTCCAACGGGAAACTGTACTACTGTCCACTATCTGTTCACCACAAACTTCACGCAAAGCACTGTGAATTTCTGTAGGGTTTTTGCCACGTAAAGTTTCAATCTCGATGTGCGATCTTTGATCTTCAACCGTCACGGTACCCGAGGCGCCTGCAGACGCCATGTCTCCCACTCGTCAATTTAAAACGGCGTACACTAGAGAAGTAACGAACACACGTGCTGCTTCCTCAAGTCTTCGACTGTAACTGGCATACTTTTCACTGGGATTGCATCATCCACTCCGCAGTTTTGCCACCTTGTGCATTATTTATGGAATGACCCACGTAACAAACCTCCACAGTTTTCGTTGGTAAACATTAAAAGATCGAGGAGAAAATTTGGGCCTAAGACGGACGAGGCAACAGAGTGTGGAGAAAACCACATAATGAGGAGCTTAATGATCTGTATTTCTCACCAAATATTGTTCGCGTGATCAAATTGAGAAGAATGAGATGAGCGAGGCATGTAGCACGTATTGGGGAGAAGAGGGGTGTATAAAGGTTATGGTGGGAAAACCGAGCGAAAAAGATCACTTGGAAGACACAGGCGTAGATGAGAGGATAATATTAAGTTGGATCTTCAGAAAGTGGAATTGCGGGGCATGGACTGGATTGATCTGGCTCAGGATAGGGACAGGTGGCGAGCTCTTGCAAATGCTGTAATGAACCTTCGGGTTCCATAAAATGCTGGGAATTGCTTGACTAGCTGAGAACCGGTTAGCTCCTCAAGAAGGACTTTGCTCCATGGACTAAGTAAGTAAGCATTAAGGGTTCACAAGTGTATGGCATGGGCAGGCTTGCTTTAGTACTATGGACCTTACAGCAACAGAATGTTAACCAGAGTCACTTGTCTCAAGATAAGATAACTGGATAAGAATGGGGTGGGCTTCTGTGAATACTTAAATATATCTTCGGAACACAGTAACTGCACAACTATTAACATTTCACCAAGGACCCTAGCCTTTGGACTTAAGACGACTGACTAAATATTCAGTTACTTTGACAACGCTATTTAAGCTGTAGGGACGACCTGGCCAAGACTCGATCCAAGTGCATTTAAAATACATATTCTAGAGCGTTACCGCTACGCACACCTATTCGTATGAAATATCGGAAATAAGACACTGTCAAAAGGGGATATGCTCACTATGGGGTGACGGGGGAACGAGAGAGGGGAGCGTTCTGCAATTAAGAAATTTCAATTACAACCACTTGTAACTCCTCAATGATTAAATGAGAACGCACAAGTTTTATAATATAGTGACTCTGCAGAACTTTGCTACGAAGAGAGGTCCAATGAAACTTCTTTTATGTTTGTGTGACCTGATATAAACAACCAACTAGATGCAACAATAACTATTTATTAGTAATTTCAATCAGCTCAACATGTTTCGGGCGATAATTTGGCCCATCCTCAGGAGCGCTAGACTGTGTTTACAGCTTGTGGTATAATGCACCGGCGATGCTGCTGCATCGCCGGTGCATTATACCACAAGCTGTAAACACAGTCTAGCGCTCCTGAGGATGGGCCAAATTATCGCCCGAAACATGTTGAGCTGATTGAAATTACTAATAAATTGTAACTGTTGCATCTAGTTGGTTGTTTATATCATTGTCAAACGAAACATTTAACAATTTCAAGGTGTGGAATCCACCTCTTTTTTTCCCCTAAAATACATAATAAAAGAATATAATCTGTCACTGCAATGTAATGTAATGTAATGTACGGCCGAGACCTCGTCCACTACACATACGTAAAATAATTTCTTTTTTACACTTGTTGTGTACAGCCTGATGTTGGTTACTTTTGAGTAGCCGAAACATGTAGCTGCGATCTACAATTGCTACATTAAAGTAGTGCTTTGACGTATTGTCTTCTTTTATTATGAAACAATTAATATTATTATAGCCGAAAATTGTAATGGATCCAGTTACGCTTGTAAAGATTTAAGCACTGAGTCGACTACACATAACAACCATTGTGAAGTCCTGAACAACTCAGGATATAACTCCTTTGCAAACCTACTCGAATATATGGTTTTCAGCAGAAAATACTGGAAAATACTTTCATATACATTCGACCATAAAAATAATTTTGACGTAAAAAATTGTGAACACTCTTGTGTGGAAACCTGACTTATATACCTAATTATTTATGGGCCCATAGACCTATTTACTTAATTTAAAACTCTCACAACTTGTCAGAAGTGCGTAGCTTTTTAGTGACCACACCCTCATATTTCAGCTCATTGCCGGAAATGGTTTCCTTGATTAGCTAGCTTAATGCAGTAAGAGTCTTGATTAACGGCTGAAGAAGTTGTAACGAACCATGGAGTCGAGTTCCAGCACGAAAAATGAGGCGGCCAAGCTCCGTTTGCTGTCTGGGGATAGACGCTGGCTTCAATGTCGCTTATCTGTTTTCCGCCAAGGGAAAAGTACATCACATTTATTGCAGTATTCCCTACCGCCTTATCATTCTACCAGCAGACAACACCCTACGCGCAGAAAGGGCACAAAATGCAAACACATATTGAAAAGAAACGTATGACGATCAGGGGCGATGATAACCGGTCGGGAGGTCCCATAATTATCAGCGAGGTTACTCCCCGATCTCATACCAGATATCCAGTAACATCTTACGCGTATTGGACCGTGCATCATCTTGATATTTGAATAAAGGTTGACCAACTAGATGACACTAGCTTTATTATCTATTGCTCAACATGTTTCAGACCTTAATACGTTCATCTTCAGGAGCTAGCGGCTGAAGATGGACGTATTAACGTCTGAAACATGTTGAGCAGTAGATAATAAAGCAAGTGTCATCTAGTTGGTCAACCTTTATTCAAATATCCAGTAACATGTTTACCACGACACGGTCAAAACAGAACAACGTGCTCAGTGACACCCACAACATACCCTTACAAGGAAAACTAAAGGATAACTTTTACAATGCTTGCAAATACCATACGCCTTATTTTTTCTGCGTCGCTTTCTTTACCGCAAACAAAGTTGAAATGACCTAAATTAAAATTCAGCCTTCTGCTCCTCACCCCCGCCAAAACAGAATCCTTTCCCAAAAACCCACAACAAATTTTCCATATTCTGTACGTATGTGGGCTCCCCTGACCCACAGCCCCATGCGCTGAGGGGTCTGCTGGGGCATTATCTGCGCCACTGGAGGACAATGTCTGGAAATTTCGGAAGTGAACTAACAGGTAAACGTAATTACGTAATACCAGGCTTTCCAATTTATATTTTTCAGACAACGTAGTTGGCGAAATTACACGAAAATGGCCACGATGAGCGGAACCTGCAGCATGAAAGAAAGTGTATGACTGTCGGCAATTTAAACTATGAACTACCGCTAAATGTTGCAGCCCGTGTAAGGGTGTGTGCTGTCTTCTGTCGTTCAGCGCGGATATCGTGGGTTAAAACCCTGCTCGTGGCATCGCAGTATGTGTGAACGTTTTGTATGTTGCGACATGCCGTGTAATTACAGGCCTTCGCACAGCGTAATCCACTGTCCCAGGAGTCATACACGATTCACACACCCGGAAAACCCTAGCATACTGCGCCGTAACTGACTGTAGCGCCACACACACACACACACAGCGTGCATTCTCACACCCACGCTCTTCACCACTATAAGCCCATTTCTACTCTTATCACCGAAAGATCGCTCTCCCGCCCTTTTTCTGGGAACCGAGTTGGAAAATCTATTCCAAGATTTCAGGTTTTGCGGAACGAAATTTTACATTATCCTTGTATCATGCAACTTTTACGATGAGAACGGGAGATCCCTGCCCCATGCAGTGTACGCCTTTACACATTTGGAAACCTTATCTCAACGAACCAAGCCATAAAGGAATGTAGCAGAGCTATGTCGCTCTTGAATGCACGAGTCAGAAGGAACGAAAAGGCGAGCCGATTTATGAGATCCGGATCTCGGCTTCACGGACCCGTCGTTCAGCTAGATCCGGGCGGGTTTGTTTATCGTCAACAGTTGGTCTCCGTTCACCAGTGACTCATCGTTCATTACTATATCTCGCCAACCAGTCTGTGTTCCCTAGTATTCACGGATCACACGGATCTGCCTCGTTCACCAGTTCCCAGTTAATTAACACGTCGTTTACCGTTCAAACGTCGGTCTCGGTCACTAGCACAATGCTGAGTGGCACTAGGCCTCTTAATCCTTTAAACGCGAAACATGTCTGTTTTCTACTAGGACTCAGTTCCTACTGCGCAGTAAACACTCTCCATATCGGTTATACAAAGTCAGTCTGTTAACCTTTTGGCGACGGAATTATTTTTTTAATTTTAGCACACCCTGTATATAAAATGTGAATAATACAGGAACCAAATATGTTAAGAATTATGAAACAAACTGCATTTTGAAGAGGAAAAAATGGAGAGTATATACCATGTTTAAAATATTCAGTACCTATATTTGTTGAATAAATATATAAAATGCAACTTTAGAGGTTAGCGGTG
>Ga0131853_10010743_pt1 | contig 16739 bp, 9 predicted proteins | sample TergutLab28metaG_FD_92764 | JGI IMG/M metagenome (GOLD analysis project Ga0131853, IMG submission 92764) | Labiotermes labralis P1 segment gut microbial communities from Petit-Saut dam, French Guiana - Lab288 P1 (version 2) (version 2) | ecosystem: Host-associated > Arthropoda: Insects >...
AAATAGGATAAAAGGAGGCTTTTTAATGAAATTAGAAATGGGTCATATTCACATTAAAGACATCCAATTAGCAGCTGAATCAAAAGTTGAAAATGGTGTTCTTTACGTTTCAGAAGAGGCTGTAAAAGCCATTGTACTTGAGGATGAGAAGCTTAAATCAGCAAGTTTAGATATTGCTAGACCAGGTGAGAGTGTGCGTATTACACCGGTAAAAGACGTGATCGAGCCACGCGTTAAAGTAGAAGGTGGAGGCGGAATCTTCCCAGGCGTTATCTCAAAGGTAGACGTAGTAGGAAGTGGAAAGACTCACGCTCTAAAAGGAATGGCAGTGGTGACAGCTGGTAAAATTGTTGGATTCCAAGAGGGAATCGTTGACATGACAGGACCTGGTGCAGACTACACGCCATTCTCTAAGTTAAATAACTTAGTATTACTATGTGAGCCAATTGAGGACATTAAGCCTCATGATTATGAGAAAGCCGTTCGTCTAGCTGGATTCAAAGTAGCGAACTATTTAGGAGAATTAGCACGTGACTTAACACCAGATGAGACGCACGTATACGAAACGTTACCCTTTAAGAAAGGGTTAGAAACTTACCCAGACCTTCCACGTGTAGCTTACGTTTACATGTTACAAACACAAGGACTGTTGCACGATACTTACGTTTACGGTGTGGATGCGAAGCAAACACTATCTACGATTATGAATCCAACGGAAATTTTCGATGGAGCCATCGTTTCTGGTAACTGTGTATCGGCATGTGATAAGAACACGACGTACCACCACATGAACAACCCAGTGATTGAAGACCTGTTCGCTGAGCACGGAAAGACGTTGAACTTTGTTGGTGTGATCATTACCAACGAGAACGTTTACCTAGCTGATAAGATCCGTTCTTCTGACTGGACCGCTAAAATGTGTGAGATGTTAGAATTAGATGGAGCGATCGTTTCTCAGGAAGGATTCGGTAACCCAGATACGGATTTAATCATGAACTGTAAAAAAATTGAAGCCAAAGGTGTGAAGACGGTTATCATCACAGACGAGTACGCTGGTCGTGACGGTAAGTCTCAGTCGTTAGCAGATGCTGACGCAGCTGCAGATGCTGTCGTAACAGGTGGAAATGCTAACGAAGTCATCGTACTTCCAAAGCTTGATAAAGTCATCGGAATGCTAGATTACACGACGAAAATCGCTGGTGGTAACGAGAAGAGTTTACGTCCAGATGGATCAATCGAAGTAGAGATTCAGGCCATTACAGGTGCAACCAACGAGCTTGGATTTAACAAAATGAGTGCAAGATAAGGAAGGAGGACAATCTGATATGAGTAAAATTAAAGTTGTACATTACATTAACCAATTCTTTGCCCAAATCGGTGGAGAAGAAATGGCAGATCATCCTGCAGAAATTCGTGTAGGAGAGGTTGTAGGACCAGGACTTGCTTTCGCGCAAGCTTTCGGAGATGAAGCAGAGATTACGGCTACCATTGTTTGTGGTGACTCTTATTTCAACGAGAACCTTGAAAAGGCAAAGGCGGAAATCCTTGCCATGATTAAAGAGCAAAATCCAGATGTATTTATTGCTGGACCTGCTTTCAACGCTGGGCGTTACGGTGTGGCGTGTGGTACCATTGCTGCGTTAGTACAAGAAGAGTTAAACATTCCAGTTTTAACAGGAATGTACGAAGAAAACCCAGGTGCAGATATGTATAAACAACAAATTTATGTTGTTGAAACGAAAAACAGTGCAGCTGGAATGCGTAAAGCAGTAGCTACGATGGCTCCTTTAGCCCTTAAATTAGCTCGTGGAGAAGAAATCGGAGCATCTGCTGAGGAAGGTTACTTACCAAATGGTATTCGTAAAAACTTCTTCGACAAAGAACGTGGATCTAAGCGTGCCGTTGACATGCTTCTTAAAAAGTTAGCAGATAAGCCATTTACAACAGAATACCCAATGCCAAGCTTTGATAACGTGGATCCAAACCCAGCGATCAAAGACATTTCAAAAGCAACGGTTGCTCTTGTAACGTCAGGTGGGGTTGTACCAAAAGGAAACCCAGACCACATCGAATCGTCAAACGCTTCTCGCTACGGTGAGTACAGCATTGCTGGTGTTGATGATCTAACGGAAGCAACTTACGAAACAGCTCACGGTGGATTTGACCCGGTTTACTGTAACGAAGATTCAGACCGTGTTTTACCGGTAGACGTTCTTCGCGAAATGGAAAAAGAAGGAAAGATCGGTAAGCTACATGATCTATTCTACACGACCGTTGGAAATGGAACGGCTGTCGCATCATCAAAAGCATTCGCAGCAGAATTCAGTCAAAAATTAGTTAATGCTGGTGTCGATGCTGTTATCCTAACCTCCACCTGAGGTACCTGTACGCGTTGCGGTGCAACGCTTGTAAAAGAAGTAGAACGTGCAGGAATCACAGTGGTTCACGCATGTACAGTTACACCAATTTCATTAACGGTTGGAGCGAACAGAATCGTTCCTACGGTGGCGATTCCATTCCCATTTGGTAACCCATCGTTACCAGCAGATGAGGAAAAAGCGTTAAGAAGAAAGCTTGTTGAGAAGACGTTAGAAGCCTTAACGACTGAAGTAACAGGACAAACTATTTTTGAATAAATTTTGGAAATAAGGTCGTGAAAACATGAGTAAAATTTATGATGTTCTCATTTTGGGTGCAGGACCAGCTGGTTTATCAGCTGGCTTGTACGCAGGAAGAGGTCGTTTATCTACCTTAATCATTGAAAAAGGGAACGATGGTGGACAAATCGCCATTACAGACGACATTGAAAACTATCCAGGTCAAGTACCAGAAGGTGAAAGTGGTCCAGCTTTAATTGCACGTATGACGGCTCAATGCGAAAAATTTGGTGTTGAGCGTGCCAGCGATGTGATTAAAAGCGTTGAATTAGAAGGCGATGTCAAGAAAGTGGTTGGAGCTAAGGGCGAGTACCTTGGGAAGACCATTATTATCGCAACGGGAGCCTTCCCACGACAAATCGGTTGTAAAAACGAAGGAATGTTTGTTGGGAAAGGTGTTTCTTACTGTGCCACCTGCGACGCTAACTTCTTCGAAGATTTTGAAGTGTTCGTGGTTGGTGGAGGAGACTCTGCCGTTGAAGAGGCACTGTATTTAAGTAAATTCGCAAGAAAAGTAACGATCATTCACAGAAGAGATGAATTACGTGCAGCGAGATCCATTCAAGAAAAGGCGTTTGCTAACGACAAAGTTGACTTTTTCTGGGATACAGTCGTAGAAGAACTGCATGGTGATGGCATTCTTTCAGGTATGACCGTTAAAAATGTGAAGACAGGTGAATCACGTGTCGTTGAAGCAGATGAGGAAGATGGGATGTTCGGAGTCTTCGGATTCATTGGAACGTTACCAAACTCTGCCTTGTTTGAAGGTATGGTTGACATGGACTGGGGTTATATTAAAACCAACGACGACATGGAAACGAATATCCCTGGTGTTTACGCAGCAGGAGATATCCGCGTGAAGTCGTTTAGACAGGTTGTGACGGCTGCTGCTGACGGTGCCATTGCAGCTCACCAAGTTGAGAAATACTTAGGTGTAAGTTTATAAAATAATTTTAGCGCGCGCCCTTAAGACTTCGAGCTTTAGCTCGATATAGTCTTACAAGTGCCGGGCGTTAGAAACTTGTAAAAGTTTCTTAGCCAGAGTGCTACCGTTTGCTAAGGTAATTATTTAAAATCAAAAACCTTTGGTTTTTAATTTCAAACAATCACCGTTTAGGTGTATTAAAACAGGAGGGAATATTATGTTAGAAGTTACAAAAACAGATTTCGAAGAATTAGTATTACAAGGTGAAGGACACATTCTAGTAGATTACTACGGTGATGGCTGTGGACCTTGCGATGCTTTATTACCACATATCGTTGCTTTAGAAGAGACGTATGGTCAGCAAATTAAGTTTATGAAGCTTAATACGACAAAAGCGCGTCGCTTAGCGATTAGTCAAAGAATTTTAGGATTACCCGTTATTGCGATTTACAAGGACGGAGAGAAAATCGAAGAGCTTGTAAAAGACGATGCAACACCAGAAAACATTGAAGCAATGATCAAGAAGTACATCTAGTTTTAAGTTTTGTGTGTTACAATTCTCTTTAAAGGAGGTGAAATTATGGCGATCTTAAAAGGAAAAAAAGCAATCATTGTTGGTGACCGCGATGGGATTCCAGGTCCAGCAATCGAGGAATGTGTTAAAAGCGCAGGTGCAGAAGTTATCATGTCTTCCACAGAGTGTTTTGTCTGAACGGCGGCGGGTACAATGGATCTAGAGAATCAAAAGCGAGTAAAGGAATTTGCTGAAGAGCACGGACCAGAAAACCTAGTGGTTTTAATTGGTGCGGCTGAAGGTGAAGCGGCAGGTCTTGCAGCTGAAACCGTAACAGCAGGTGACCCTACTTTTGCAGGTCCATTGACAGGAGTCCAGTTGGGACTTACAGTATATCACGTATGTGAAGAAGAAGTGAAAGCAGAATTTGACGAAGCAGTTTATGAAGAGCAAGTGTCTATGATGGAAATGGTATTAGAAGTTGATGAAATCGTAGAAGAAATGTCTGCCATTCGTAACGAGCATTGTAAGTTTTTGTAGTAAACATTTAGAAATGCTGTAGAATACGTATGTGATTTTACAGCATTTTCTATCAAAAATAGATATGAGGGCAGGTGTGCCATATGAATAGTGTAATTAAAGGGAGTAGCTACATTCTTGTACACACTCCAGACATGGTGTTACATAATGGAACGACGCAAACAACGGAAATGGTCGTTAATCCAGATTCAGAATATTTAAAAGAAGTTCCTAAAAATTTAAGAAGCTTTGAAGACGTAGTCGGATATGCAGCTAACCAAACGTACATTGGTAACGTGAGCATTGAAGACTTAGGAAAAATCGAGCTTCCTTGGTACGACAAGGTAGATAAGAGTGCTAACCGTTTCGGTAAATTCGGTGAGATCATGCCACAAGAAGAATTTTTATTGTTAGTCGACGCTTGTGACATGTTCGAAGTGGTGAAGCTGGATAAAGGCTTCATTGCTAAGTACAAAGACGCTTTTGCAAGTAACCCAATTATTTCAGACGACATCGTGGCACTTCTTTCAGAAGGTGTCGAGATGAGCGAAATCGAAAATGCGGTGAACAACGAGCAAGCAGAAGGTTTATACCAAGGCGACGTGCTAGTTGGATGTGTTAAGAAAGCTCATGACATCGACGTTAATTTAAACGCCCACGTGATGCATGAAAACTTAATGAGTAAAGCATCAAGTGTTTTAGCCCTACTATACGCGGTAAGAAACGCTGGAATTGCCAAAGAAGACGTAGATTACGTCATCGACTGTTCAGAAGAGGCTTGTGGAGACATGAACCAGCGTGGTGGAGGTAACTTCGCTAAAGCGGCTGCAGAAATAGCAGGATTTGTCAACGCAACGGGATCAGACACACGTGGCTTCTGTGCAGCACCGGTTCATGCCATTGTAAAAGCAGCAGCCTTAGTAAAGTCTGGTGCTTATAAGACGGTTATTGTTACTTCTGGCGGAAGTACAGCCAAGCTTGGGATGAATGGAAAAGACCACTTGAAAAAAGAGATGCCGATTTTAGAAGACTGTCTAGGTGGACTTGCCATCGTTGTCACTGAAAACGATGGGGTTAGTCCAGAAATCAACTTAGAAATGATCGGCCGTCACACGATTGGAACAGGCTCTTCGCCACAGGCAGTAACCTCAGCGCTTGTAACGGAATCCTTAGATAAGTTTGGCATGAAAGTGGCAGACATTGACAAGTATTCGCCTGAAATGCAAAACCCAGACATCACGAAGCCAGCTGGAGCGGGCGATGTTCCATTATCTAACTTTAAGATGATTGGTGCCTTAGCAGCGAAGCGTGGTGAAATGACACCAAAGGATTTACCGGCTTTCATTGAAAAGCATGGGTTAACTGGATTTGCACCAACTCAGGGGCATATTCCATCAGGTGTTCCTTACATCGGACCAGGTTGCGAAGACATTATGGCTGGTAAGATTAAGAATGCCATGATCATTGGAAAAGGAAGCTTATTCCTAGGGCGTATGACGAACCAATTTGATGGTGTGTCATTCGTTATCCAAGCTAACAGTGGTGCTACTGCGTCAAGCAGTGTTTCAGAAGAAGAGGTAAAAGGACTGATTGCTAAGGCAATGAAAGAATTTGCACAGTCACTCGTTACCGAATAGAGAGGTGGATTCATAATGGCAAAAGAAATCGAAAACATCATTGCTTCTACCTTTATGGAAATGGCCCACGGACTAGAAACTGGAAGTTTCGGAAAGCGCCCAAAGATTGCCTTAACTGGAATTGGTAGTGAACTCGGAGAAGAAAATGCCATGGAAGGCGCGATTTTAGCTGCTAAAAAAGGCGTGGATGTTTACTACATTGGCTCTTTAGAGGCAGAAGGTGTGACCACTATCAAAGTAGCGACGGAAGAAGAAGGCCATGAAAAAATGGAAGAGCTTCTAAAATCAAAGCAAATCGATGGTGCCGTAACCATGCATTTTCCATTCCCGATCGGTGTATCAACGGTAGGGCGTGTTGTAACGCCAGCCAAAGGTAAGGAAATGTTCATCGCGACAACGACTGGAACTTCTAGTGCAGACCGCATTGAAGGAATGATTAAAAACGCCATCTATGGTGTGATTGCAGCAAAGGCGAGTGGCATCAAAAAGCCAACCGTTGGTATTTTAAACGTTGACGGTGCTCGCCAAGCAGAAAAAGCATTAAAAGAATTAAAGGAAAAAGGCTATGACATTGAATTCGCTGAGTCAGGACGCTCTGACGGTGGTTGTATCATGCGTGGAAACGACGCCTTACAAGGTTCAGCAGACATCATGGTATGTGACCCATTATCAGGAAACATTTTAATGAAGATGCTATCGTCTTACACCACGGGTGGAAGCTTTGAAGCTTCTGGGTACGGATATGGACCTGGAATTGGAGAAGGTTACGACCAAATGGTATTAATCTTATCTCGTGCATCAGGAGCACCTGTTGTTTCAGGAGCACTACAATATGCAGCAGACCTAGCTAAAGGGAAGTTATTTGACGTAGCCAAAGCAGAGTTTAATGCGGTTAATAAGGCTGGTCTTCCAAAATTATTAGCAGATCGAAAAGCTGCAGATAAGAAAGAAGCACCAACGGAAGAAGTCGCCCCTCCTCCAAAAGAGATTGTAACGGCTGATATTTCTGGTATTGAAATTATGGACTTAGAAGATGGGGTTCAAGTACTATGGAAGCTTGGCATTTATGCGGAGAGTGGCATGGGCTGTACTGGACCAATTATCCTCGTTAACGATACAAACCTTGCTAAGGCAGAAGAAGAGTTGAAAAAAGCAGGATTTATTAATTAAAACCTGTCAAATGAAAACAGCACTACATTGTGTAGTTGCTGTTTTTTTAGTGGCTTTTAGTGGTCTGAAATACCTGAAATAAGAGTCCAATTAGACGTTGGGCGGGGTATATACAAAAAAAGTTTCAAAAATTTGAAACTTTTTCTTTTATATCGTCAGAAGGTGTGGTAAAGTGTCTGTTATAAGTGATTTATAAACACTTATCATAAAATAATGAACACTTAGGTGATTGGGTATTCCTAAGACATAAAGGAGTTGTTGATCAAGCCTGAGTGGGCAAAATCAAATATTTACCAGGATTAAAAAAGAAGTGCTTTATGCGGGTCGAGAAAAAATAGGAGGGGATAGTAGAGCACTGAAAAAATGGAGGAAAATTAAATGTCAAGTTTATCAGAAGCACAAAAAGAGATATTGATGATCGAATATTTCTATCCAAACAGTGGTGCAACCACGGTGAGTGTGCATTTAAATCTAGGAAAGCGAGAAGTAGATAAGACGATCGAACTTATAAAACAGTTCATGAATACCCACGAATGTTTTCGAATGAAGTTAAGGAAAGAAAAAGAAGACGTTCAAAGGTATTACGTTGACGAGATCGCTCCCATTCCATTTGAGTCTGGCAGTAAAGAAGACGTTCAAAAATGGATTGACGATAAGGCCAGTCTCAACTACTTTAATTGGGACGATTATTTATACGGCGTCAGTGTTTACGAATCTAGTGATGGCCACGTTCATGCCTGTTTATTTGCTAATCACATCATTGTAGATGGCATTGGTGCTCATCTTTTTGTGAGTGGCATGTACGATTTACTCTCTAGTGGTGAATGTCAGGTGCCTTTGTTAACCTTAGACGAGTGTGTGGAAGAAGAGATGAAATACCATGCAGGTCCTCGAAGTGACAGGCACAAGCAGTTTTGGCAAGACAAAGTAGAAAAATACGAAGGGGTCGCCCTAACTCATGCAAAAGACCTTCAGCCTGACCAGTTAAGAACAGAAAATTACGTGGTCAAGGTAAACGAAGAGCTAACGAAAAAAGTCGTTGCCTTTTGCCAAGAAAATAACCTTTCCATGACACAATTGCTAAGTGCTTTGCTCCTGATTTATAAAGCAAAAATGACAAATAAAAATTCGGTGGCGATTAGTCTCCCGATTCATGCGAGAAGTAACCATCGCAAAAAGACCGTTTTGTCCACCTTTGTTAGAGCTTTGCCGTTAATGGCTGAAATAGACGGAGAGTCAACCGTATTGGAATACATGGAATACCTGAAGTCTGAACTGGCTCAACTGATGAGACATTATAAAGTGTCTCGGAGTGATCTGATTGAGTGTATGAAAGGTGTTTCAGGATTAGATGATCTATCTATTTCGGTTCAAGTGAACGATCGATTTATGGAGAGATATAGCGCTGTGATACCGGATGGGGGATGGGTCATGCCGAAAGAATCTCCAAGACCTTTAACCATCCATGTCAAAGAAGAAACCTATTTATACGAAGAGGAAGAGACAGAAGAAGATAAACTCTATTTGGATTACGAATTTTTACCCTCTCTTTTTGATGAGAAGACCGTTGTGGACATGCATGAGAAAATGGAGAGGATTTTAAGTCAAGTCGTCGGTTCAACCGCTAAACAGATTAAAGACATTACGCTGATAGACGATGAAGAATACCATTGGTTGATGAATGCTCCTCATGGAGATGATGTGGCTTACCGAAAGCCCCAAACGATAGTAGAAACATTTGAAGAACAAGTGGTTAAACACGGCGAAAAAACAGCACTCATCTATGAAGATGTGATTTTAACGTACGAAGAATTAAATGCAAAAGCCAACCAATTGGCTCATTATTTAATCGAGACATTTGATATCCAACCAGAAGATAAAGTAGGGTTATTACTCGACCGAAGCGAAGGGATGATCGTTAGTATTTTAGCTGTCCTTAAAGCCGGTGCAGCCTATGTGCCAATGAGTCCGAAACATCCAGCAGATCGAATCGCCTATATCGCAGAGACGACGGAATTTAAGACGGCGCTGGTGGAGCCTCATTATGCGTCTCGTTTAGCTAATGTGACCGTTGTTCGAGATTTAGATCTTTGCCACTACCCAACGTCTAATCCGGAGACGGAATTACAGGCAGAAAATCTAGCTTATGTGATTTTCACTTCAGGAACGACAGGGAATCCAAAGGGCGTTATGATTGAACATCGTCAGATTAATGGTTTGATTCCATCGATGATGAAAGCTTATGGTTTTGAAGAAAAGGAAGAAACGATTTTATTCTTCTCAAATTACGTCTTTGACCCCTCAGTGGAACAAATTTTCTTGGCGCTATCAAATGGATATAAGTTAGTCGTTAGCCCAGACGGTTTATGGATGGATCAAGAGAGATTCATTGCCTATTTGAACCAACATCAAGTCACCTATATTGCCATGACAGCTTCTCTTTTGTTCCAGTTAGATCTAAGTTCTATTCCTAGTCTTAACTATGTGGTATCAGGCGGAGAGGCCGTAACGGCTCCTTTATTGGATAAGGTAAGACATCAACCTTATCGCTTCATTAATGTGTACGGCCCAACGGAGGCAACCGTAACCACTACCACCCATGTGTTTGAGAACCTTGAAGAAGGTCACCTGATCGGAAGACCCTTAGCGAACATGACGATCTACGTGTTGGATGGGTTTAAACGTCCGGTACCAAAAGGAACCATTGGTGAGCTGTACATTGGTGGGATTCAGGTTTCACGAGGTTACATCAAGCAACCAGAATTGACGTTAGAACGTTTTATAACTAATCCCTATCAAACAGAAGCACAGAAATTAGCCGATTGGAACGCTCGCCTCTACCAAACAGGAGATTTGGTTCGCATGCTCGAAGATGGGAGGCTAGAATACCATGGTCGCAACGATTTCCAAGTAAAGATCAGAGGATACCGCATTGAATTAGGAGAAATTGAAGCGGCTTTACTGCAAGTACCAGAAGTCAAACAAGCACATGTGATGGCCTTGGGCGACGTAGGGAGTCAGTATTTAGGTGCTTACTATGTATCGGACGAGGAAATAGCGGAGGAAAAATTGGATCAAGAACTGGGAAGAAAGCTGCCAGAATATATGATTCCATCAGGCTATCAGCACATGAGCTCATTCCCATTAACCGTTAACGGAAAGTTGGATCGTCGTGCTTTGCCAGAGATAAATTTTGATGGAGCCGTCGAATATGTGGCTCCAACCACAGAAATGGAAACCCTAGTTGCTTCTAGTTTCGAAGAAATTTTAGAAGGCGATCAAGTGGGAATCAACGACAATTTCTTTAAATTAGGTGGTCATTCCCTTCGCGCGTTAAGGCTGACCAACTTATTAGAAGAGAAGACAGGAAAGGCGATTCAAGTGAAGCATGTCTTTGAATGGCCAAAGGTCTCTCAGTTGGCGTCTTTACTAGAGGAATTAGGCGAGAGGGCGTATGAGCGTATTCCAAAGGCAGAAGAAAAATCGGTTTACGAGATGAGTTCCACGCAAAAGCGGATGTATTTACTATGGAAGCTTAGTCCCAGTGAAACAACTTATCACATGCCAGCTGTGTTGACCTTTGATCAACGTTTAGATGAAAGGAAGCTGACGGTGGCGATCAATGAGCTTTCAGCGCGTCATGACATCTTAAGAACGACCTTTGTTGAGAAAGATGGAAGGTTATTACAGGTGATCCACGATGGTGTAACAACCAACGTCTTGGTAACAGAAATGAGAGAGTCAGAAATCAAAGAATGGCAAGAACGTGCCGTTCAGCCCTTTGATTTAGAGAAAGGCCTTCTGTATCGTGTCGAAATCGCCCGTACCCCAGAAAAAGACTATTTATTTGTGGACATGCACCACATCATCAGCGATGGGATGAGCAGTGTGATCTTTGTTAATGAATTAAACGCCTTAGTTGGAGGTGTCCAGCTTCCGCCACTGGATCGTCAGTACAAAGATTATAGCAAGTGGATGAGGTCTCTTGATTTAAGTCCATCGGAAAACCATTGGTTGAGAAGTTTAGAAGACTATCCAGTACTGGAACTCCCACTTGATTATCCGCGTCCGCTGATTCAGAATTTTGAAGGTTCAACGGTGAACCTGATTTTAGGAGAAAAAGTAACGAAGCAAGTGAAAGAATTGATCAGGAAAACGGGAACAACCGAGTACATGTTCTTTATGGGCGTGATCAGCATTTTGCTTGGTAAACTATCAAATCAAAGGGATTTGGTGATTGGGTCTCCTGTAAGTGGTCGTGTTCATCGAGACACAGAGACCATGCTAGGGATGTTCATTAATACCTTAGCGATGCGAGTCAAGCCAGAAGGAACAAAGACCTTTTCAGCTTACTTAGAAGAGTTAAAAACCCAGACCCTGGAAGGACAAGATCACCAAGTTTATCCCTTTGAAGATCTGGTAGAGAAGCTCGTCGATAGTCGAAATGCTTCGCGTAATCCGTTATTTGATGTTCTACTGGTTTATCAAAACAACGAAGCGATTAGCTCGGTATTAGGTGCCACGGCTGTGGAAGAGTTCAATGCACCTGCGAAATTTGACTTGATGTTCACGTTGTCAGACGATGGCAAAGAAACGAGGCTGGAGTTAACGTATGCCACATCGTTGTTCAAGGAAGAGACGATCCAAACGTATCTGGTACGCTTTGTTCAGCTGTTGGATCAAATCTTGCTCGACGATCATCAAGCCATTGGTGAGCTGAATGTTTTACTGGAAGAGGAACAAAGCTTGCTCGTCGCAGGAATGGGAGGCGAATACGTCAACTATCCAAAAGACAAGACCATCGTCGACTTATTTGAAGAACAGGTCATAAAACATCCCACAGCACCGGCTGTCATTTACGAGGATGTGGTTTTGACCTACGCAGAATTAGATGTAAAAGCCAACCAATTGGCTCATTACTTAATGGAAACTTACCAGATTCAACCCGAGGATCGAGTTGGATTGTTACTAGATCGAAGCGAATGGATGATCATCAGCATATTAGGTGCGATGAAAGCAGGAGCAGCTTACGTACCAATCAGTCCCGAATTTCCCCAAGAGCGGATCAGCTACATCGAAGAGACCGCAGATTTAAAAACAACAATCGTTGAAAAGGCGTATGCTTCCTACGTCAAAGAAAGTACAGTCATCGGTGAGATCGACTTAACAACGTTTGCATCTGTGAGCCCAGAGACGGGCTTAGTCTCAACCAATTTGGCTTATGTGTTCTTCACCTCAGGAACAACGGGGAATCCAAAAGGCGTTATGATTGAGCATCATCAAGTGAACAATGTGATCACCTCCATGCGAGAAAACTATGGCTTCGAAGTAGAAGGCGAGCGCTTCTTGTTTTTCTCAAACTACGTTTTTGACGTCTCCATTGAACAAATCTTTTTAGCCTTGATGTACGGGGATCCACTCATCGTGATGCCAGATGACCTGTGGATGGACCAAGAGAAATTCATTGGCTATTTAAATGCACATCAAGTGACCTACGTTCACATGACACCGTCGTTCTTAACTCAGATTGATCTATCTCCGGTTGAAACCTTAAAGCGTGTCGTCATTGTAGGAGAAAGTGTCACGCCGTACCTGGTAGAAAAAGTCGCTAAGCACAATGCACAGCTAATTAATGGCTATGGTCCAACGGAGGCAACGGTCGTTGTGACGTGGCACTCATTTGGTGAGACAGAAGAACGGAACTTGATCGGTGTACCACTGGCCAATACAACGATTTATATCTTAGACGAATTTAAACGCCCCGTACCAAAAGGAACGATCGGTGAAATGTACATTGGTGGGGTTCAAGTTTCTCGTGGTTACATCAAGCGAGAAGACTTAACGGCAGAGAAATTTGTCCCTAACCCTTACCAGACAGAGGAGCAGAAGCTAGCAGGGTGGAACGACCTGATCTACCAAACAGGAGATTTAGTACGTCTACTAGAAGACGGCACCTTAGAGTACCATGGACGAAATGACTTCCAAGTGAAGATTAGAGGATACCGCATTGAACTAGCTGAGATCGAAGGTGCCTTGTCGAGCATCGAGGGAATTACTCATGTGCATGTGATGGCTTTAGGTGAAAAGGGAAGTCAATACTTAGGGGCTTACTACGTCTCGGATGCAGAAATCTCAAGAGAAGTATTGGATCAAGAATTAAACGGTAAACTTCCAAGCTACATGGTACCATCTGCCTACCAACACATGACCGAGTTCCCATTGACCGTTAATGGAAAGCTGGATCGCCGTGCGCTACCAGAAATTGGCTTTGATTCGACGGTGGCCTATGTCACACCTGCTACAGAAATGGAAGAAATTGTATCAAAAGCCTACGCCGAAGTTTTAGATGTTGCACAGGTAGGAAGCCAAGATGATTTTTTCCAATTAGGGGGTCATTCCCTTCGAGCCTTGCGATTGACCAACTTACTAGAAGAAAAGACAGGGAAGCAGGTCCAAGTACGCCATGTTTTTGAAGCCTCAAAAGTGGTGAGGCTAGCAAGCGTATTAGAAGGTCTAGGTGCCTCAAATTATGAGCGCATCCCAAAAGCAGAAAAGAAATCGTACTACGAGATGAGTTCTACGCAAAAGCGGATGTACTTATTATGGAAATATGCCCCACAGGAGACAAATTACAACATGCCAGCCACACTGAGATTAGATAAACGTCTAGATGAGGCAAAGCTAACAAAAGCGCTCCATCAGCTCGTGAAGCGCCATGAAATTATGAGAACCACTTTTACAGAACAAGACGGCCAGTTGGTACAGGTTATTTCAGCGAGCGTCAAAACCAACGTGTTAGTAACAGAAATAGCTGAATCAGAAGTGAAAAGATGGCGCAAAAAGTCCGTGAAACCATTCAACTTAGAAGAAGGTCCACTGCATCACATAGAAATCGCTAGAACGCCAGCGTGTGATTACTTATTCGTAGACATGCATCACATCGTCAGCGATGGAATGTCAAGTACAATCTTTGTTAGTGAGTTAAATGCTCTAATGTCAGGCTTTACTTTACCAACTCTAGACCGTCAATACAAAGATTATAGCGAATGGATGAAAGATCAAGACTTAAGTGCATCAGAAGCTTATTGGTTAACTAGCCTAGACGAGTATCCAGTATTAAACCTACCAACAACCTATCAGCGTCCAATCGATCAACGACTTGATGGCGACAATGCGAAGCTGATCTTAGACGAGGTGACGACAACCAAGATCAAAACGTTGGTGAAACAAACCAATGCGACAGAATACATGTTCTTTATGGGACTGATCAGCATTCTCCTTGGAAAACTAGCTAACCAAGACGACCTAGTGATCGGAAGCCCGGTAAGTGGACGTATCCACCGCGATACCGAGTCTATGCTCGGAATGTTTGTAAACACCTTAGCGATGCGTGTCAAACCAGAGGGGAATAAAACCTTCGTAAGTTATTTAGAAGAGCTAAAAGCTCAAACCCTTGAAGCACAGGAACATCAAGTGTATCCATTTGAGGACTTGGTGGAACTAGCCGCCCGAACCCGCGACCGCTCAAGGAGTCCATTGTTTGATGTCCTTGTGGTGTATCAAAACAACGAAGAAGCCAATGCTTTAGGTGGTGCAACGATGCTGCAAGAGTTTAATGTGCCCGCTAAATTTGACTTGAGCTTCACCCTATCAGACGATGGCAACCAAACGTTGATGGATCTGAACTATGCGACCTCTCTCTTTAGTGCATCAACGATCAGAACGTACCTAAACCGTTTTATGCAACTACTCGATCAAATCTTAGAAGATGTTAGTCAACCAATCAAAGACCTAGACGTTCTTTTAGATACTGAAAAACAAACCTTACTAGAGGACCTAGGTGAGTACACCCCGTATTCAGTAGGAAAGACCATCGTCGATGTCTTCGAAGAACAAGTGACCAAAAACCCAACTAAAGCCGCCTTGGTTTACAAAGACATTAGCTACACTTACGAAGAACTAAATGCTATAACGAACCAACTAGCTCACTACTTAATCGATGAGCACGGTGTGAAACCAGAAACAACGGTGGGATTACTTCTTGACCGAAGCGAATGGATGGTCATTAGTATTCTAGGTGTGCTAAAATCTGGAGCGGCTTACGTGCCAATCAGCCCAGAATTCCCAGAAGATCGTATCTCTTACATTGAAGAAATGGCAGAGTTCAAAACAGCCCTAGTAGAAGCAGAGTATGCGTCTAATGTAACTAACCCAACGGTTATCAGGGATCTAGATCTTTCAGGTTACCCAACCACCACACCAGTTATGGAAGGACTAACCCCAGCAAGCTTAGCGTATATTATCTTTACCTCAGGAACCACCGGAAAGCCAAAAGGTGTCATGCTTGAACACCGTCATGTGAATAACTTGGTGCCAGCTCTAGTCAAGGATTACCTCCTTGAAGAGGAAGAAACGATCCTGTTCTTCTCAAACTACGTGTTTGACGTATCGGTAGAACAAATCTTCTTAGGACTACTGAATGGTTATCCATTGATTACGACGCCAGATCGCTTATGGATGGATCAAGAAGCGTTCACGAACTATCTCAATGATAACCAAGTAACCTATGTGCATACGACCCCATCCTTACTATCACAAATTGATGTATCGGGTGTCCCAAGCATCAAGCGTACGATTGTGGCTGGAGAAAGTGTCAACCCAGCTTTAGTACAACGCATGCATGAAGAGGGAATGCCATTTATCAACGCTTATGGTCCAACGGAAGCGACGGTAATTTCAACGGTACACCGCTTCGATGGTCCAGAAACCCGCAACCTCATTGGTAAGGCCTTACAGAATACCACGGTATACGTGTTAGATGAAAACAAACAACCGGTACCACTTGGCACATCGGGTGAACTCTACCTAGGTGGTGTTCAACTAGCTCGTGGTTACATTAAGCGAGAAGATCTGACGAATCAAGTATTCGTCCCTAACCCACATCAAACGAAGCAACAGAAGGCTGAAGGGTGGAACGAGCGCATCTACAAGACGGGAGACATCGTACGCTTCTTAGAAGATGGTTCCATTGAATACGAAGGTCGAAGCGACTTCCAGGTGAAGATTCGTGGATATCGTATCGAGTTAGGTGAGATAGAAGGAGCGCTCCTTAGCTTACCAGGTGTTACTCAAGCCCATGTGATGGCCTTAGGCGAAAGTACCAACCAATACTTAGGTGCATATTATGTATCTAGCGAAGAATTAACCAAAGACGAACTGGATCAAGCTTTAGCAAGTAAGCTACCAGAATATATGATTCCATCTGCTTATCAGCACATGGTTGAATTCCCGGTGACCGTCAATGGAAAGCTAGACAG
>Ga0131853_10010744_pt1 | contig 16739 bp, 7 predicted proteins | sample TergutLab28metaG_FD_92764 | JGI IMG/M metagenome (GOLD analysis project Ga0131853, IMG submission 92764) | Labiotermes labralis P1 segment gut microbial communities from Petit-Saut dam, French Guiana - Lab288 P1 (version 2) (version 2) | ecosystem: Host-associated > Arthropoda: Insects >...
ATATATATATATATATATATATATATATATATATACACGCGCGTGCGCACTACTTTAACTACTGTGAAGACTCCCTGAATATGGCACCTGTAGAGTGCTGAAACATGTAGGAGAAAATTGTGTGCATCCGTTATATATGTATACATATACTCGGTGCATGTAAGGTTGGTTGTACAAACTGATATATAGGTGTGGTTCGTGTACACACACATACACACACACACAAACAAAAATATTAGGCACGGCTGAACCTTTCCCCAGTATCATATCAAACCATCCCCCATTTCCCTGAGTTAATGTCGCCCAATGATTTGTCTCTTTACAAATGGTTTTTATTAACTAGACGCGATTACGCTTGGTAACAAAACAAACAACGGGCAGAAACCAAATGCCTTTTAAAAATGACAGTAGACCTACTTACACCACTCTCACAAAGTAACTTGAGGTGATACTTCGAGGCCAGGTAGGCTCGTATGAAGCGGTGGATATCTGCCGATGGAAATTGTACTACAGAAGATAAAAATATAGATACGAAAATTTCAATTAATGAAGTACTTATGAAATTAGTATCGATATTTAATAGCCACATCTCGCACTGTAAGTCCTTCGTCATTAAACTACGTGACAATTCCCTGCCGTGAAATGGTTTGACCTTATTATTTTCTGTGAACCTGGCACTGTGATCAGTGACCCTTCAAGAGACACGTATGTCAGTTGTTTCCGTTGATATGTTCCTTTACCAGTGGCTCGGCCTGCCCCTTTCACATCATTGCCAGTTCGTTATTCTCTAGTCGACGTTTCGTATTCTGAGCTACTGACACCGTCGTTAAAACAAAGCATAAATAAATAACCCTAAATATAAATAAGAGACCTTTACAATAATTCAGTTCAAGTACGACGCTTCTTGTGTATTTAATGGTAAAGTACCTTTTCACTCCAGATGCAATGTAGACGTATTTAAATACTCCATGGACACAAGGCGTTTTACCGCAAACACGACCTATTTACTGTTACCGACAAAACTTGCGTCCGTACGCCACAACATTAGTTCAGATATAGAAAGCATTAATTATTATTCGTAAATAAACCGCAGGAAAGATTATTTCGAATTTCCGACCTATACCTCGTACAGTAGCTACCGATGATAACTTACTCGGGGACTGGTACAAGAGTGAAGCTTTAGATTTGTATCTGGAGGTTAACTAGTTCGAAGAGTGCCGAACATCACATAAATTCTCCCTCTGTTTATGCGGTCCTGTTCAGCATACAGTGACTTCTTCGCGGAGATCTTGTGAGTAAATTTCCTGACGAACCTGTTGTTGATCATTCTGACAGCGTGGATGCATCCTCGTTAACCTTTAGGCACCATGCATCCTATATATAGGACAGGCGTACCGCTAGACCCAGAGTACGCTTTTTATATATTCAGTCAACAGATATATTTAATTATTCCTTTTAGACTTTCTCTCAACATCTTCGTTCATCCCTTCACAAAATGTCGTGTATTTCCTAATGTTACCCTTCTTGGTTCATAAAATATTCATATTTTACATAAATGGTGCGCTAAACTGTAAATATCCAGCTGCAGGGTCAAAGGGTTAATGTCCGATCATGTATGAATCCAAATTAAATTCCTCTCACAAGTTTTACTGTGACTTCGCAGTTCCATATTCTGGCTCATCTGAATGTGTCAGTAGATTTACAGCCGAGACGTGCAGACACAGGCTGTAGGACAGACAGACGAACACATTATCCCACACACGAATTCACTGTGTGAAAAAAAAAGCACAGTATAACAGCAAACAAACGGCACCTCGGGACAAGACAAACAAACGGTGTTGTAACGTGTCAGTTTCTCCACGTGTGGTGTTCAGGAAGAGTTAGTAGCCTCCAGATCTTGACAGTGTGATGCTTCGGTGAACTGCCTCATGTTCAGCACTGTGATATGCAATGGTTGCCATTCATTCTACTTCTCTTTCATCCTCTCGGTTAAACAAACAAGATGCTTTGCTTGATATTTGTATAACAATCAACACAGACTTCCTTTTTAGGAATATAATTACCATATCATATCGCATTAGCTGTGATTCCATGTGGACATGATATGAAGAAGCATCACATCCTTAAATAGCCTATATGCTGGATGTTTACAAGACGATAAGCACTCCAGAATGAAAACAAAGGGTCTGTGTGAAATTAAGTATTGTCTGGATTTAGTGCAGGCTGTTCCAAGTAGAGAAAAAGTAAATGGAAAAGGAATATGTCAGTTATCGTGAGATACTCAATTCCACAACAGTAATTAATTACTTACAACAGGGATACGTAATAACAAAATAGGTTCTTTAACAGTCGGAACTGTTCTTAAAAAAGCTACGAGAAGAACATGCTCTATGGATAAGCTGGCGTTTTAAGCTGTTCGTTTCACTCTTAGTATTATAAAATCTTATCAAAAATGAATAAGAATAGATCAGTCCAAAACTTGTTTTAATGAGGTGGATGAATAAAGCAAAAGCCTTCAAGAAATAAAAGTTTTACTACATTTCCATACAAGGAGTGACACATCGGAAATCATTAAGCACTACCCTGTTACATAAAAATCTCGCGCCTGATGCTCCACTTTATTGAGAAAGTTAAGCCAAAAAAAATTATACACCCTCGAAGTCCACAATATGAAGGCTGCAAAGGCAAACAAACCATACTGCACTTTCTAATTATAGCTTTTATAAGAACAATCTCAACTGCTACAGAAACAGTTCTGTGAAACACAACTGTTATGGCAGACTGTGGATCTCTCAGAACTGGGGTATTCCCTTTCCTTGAACATTCCCTTCACATGCTAACGCAGGTGATGGTTGCAGACAACACTCAGCAGTGCTTATCACTTTGTAATTATTCAGCATCTAGTGTATTTAACGACGTGCTGTTTTAGCCAAACACTCACACAGTTCTAGAATTCAACACACGTTCTCCAAGTAAAAAATACCTTCCACTTTCAGTACTACAGATATTCAGTCTGTGGAAACATTTAACTAATTTAAGCGGTACAAACTTTAGTTTCACTACAAAGTACGTTCATCTACCTACACCAATATACCAACATCTTCTGTATCTTGTTCCTTTCAGAGGTTAACCCCAAACTAGGCAGCGCTTTCTTCTTGAACCACGTTGTGCTAGATCGTCTTATGCTTTTCCTTTACATTGTATTTCTTTATCCTCTTTTCGGTATCACTGACCCACCCATTGGCTTTACGTGCCAATTAATCTTCATTTCTCATTCAATCCTTCTTGTTTTGGCTCCATGGGCTTGCTTATGCAAAATTTCTTATTCACTACGTGGAATTTGCTTGTGGTGCTCTTCTTAGAGAAAAACTTTTCGGCGTTACGTGTTGGTGAAATTTTACAATGAAAGTCACAGTTTCTTGTTTTGCGTCTTTTACTCTTCCTTATTTTTATTGTTATTATTTTGTAATTTTCTATTTTATCTCTCGATCCGGGATAGTGTAGTTGGTATAGCGAGCAGGTTACGGGATAGGCAGTCCGATCTCGAACTCTGATAAGCGTCAGTAATTTCTAGCTTTTCCAAAGGAAGTTTGTGCCGGTTCTGGGGCCCAACCAGCTTTCTATTCAATGCCCAACGGGCAATTTTCCCCGGGGGTAAAGTGACCGGGACATGAAGTTAACCACTCATTTCCATCTAGTGCCGAGTTTAATAAAGAGTGGAGATAAATTTCTTCACCCCCTGTGTGCCCTCATTGCATGGACAGGGAAAAATTTATCTACCTTCTCCCTCCTTCGATTTTACATTGTGAATTTACTTCACACTCGAAATAAATGCGACCACCCCCTGGACCAATTTGTCACTGACTTTTATTCTGGAGTGTGTGTCTATATTCCTTTAAGTTCCTGTTTTCAACTTCTTGGCCACATTACTCTATACAGGGGTGCTGATAAGTCCTTAACCCGACCAGGAAGGAAACAACTTCGGTAGCATGTCAGGGACGCGCGCGATTTCAACAATATCGAGACGCGAGCTGTCACCAAGATTCCACCTCCCCCCCCCCCAGGCAAGGCAAGCCGCCGAAGGAAATTCAAGCCATTCTGACAGAAACACTAGCTTGTTTCCTTCCTGGTCGGGCTAAGGACTTATCAGCACCCCTGTATATTATCTACGCTTCTCCTAGTTAATATTCAAAAGCCCTCATTTTGTCTCCTAAGTGATCACGAAACATTTATTGTGACATTTAGCATTTCCACTACAGTTTGGAGGGTGAAAAATAATTCCATGTCTGTTTTGAACATCTTCATAAGTTTCCCACTACCAATCATTTGGCATTATGTTACATCAATGAACATGCAACTTAGACACAAACTCTTATTTCCACATTAAATATAAAGAGGGGGGTAGAATTTTAAACTATAACGACAGAGCAATGAAATAACCTTATTAACTACTTAACCTTTCTCTAATTGATCTTCCTGTAATGGTTTGTTCAGACGATGTTTATAAGGTCCTTGAGTTAAAAATGGCAGTTTACTAATTGGAAATATTACTTTACATGCAGGTTAAACTTCTCGCGTGATTTGCTTTCCAGTGCAAATCCAGCACCAACTGTCTGTCATACGGCAGCAACTTCGCCCTCTGCCCATGAGGTGTGAGGTCACCAATCTGCATATCAAAAAGTAACTGGTATGTACTGGGTGCAAACACAATGCACGTTAGCTGAGCGACATTTGAGTACCTGTTACGTATTTTGTTAAGTATTTTTACTATCTGTGGGCGGCGCATTCAACAACTATAGGCTGTAACCGAGCGATTCTTTGTCCCTTTAAAAACAAAAGAGTTTTACTTCAGACTGGTTTTATTAGTTAATAGGTAGGGTAATTACAGTCAGTAACACAACAATGTATATCTAATTGATGTTTATCAGAAAATGATAAAAGTTACATGTTTCGGCCAACATTGGCCATCATCAGATTTTTCATCCGAAAGATCTGTATGTTGTAAGAGTGTTTATATAAAGTCTGCAGCCGCGTGTCGATGTTGAGATCTCATTGTTGAGGATTTTGAGTTAAACATGGCTTATAGCCTGGGTATGGAGCCTAGTGATGTGGGCAGTGAGCAAAAATTAATTTATTAGCGCTGTACAAAGACGCAAGAAAGAAGGTGCACTCTTACTAATGAATAATACGGAGCTTTGAAATGTGTTGCTTACGGACGAAACAACCTTCGGACTATGGCCTAGAAACTGCGTAGTGCTTACTAAATAGCCAAGTGCCTGGGTGTTTTTCGTTTGCTGTATTGTTTAGGGTGTTAACACGTTACCTTTATATATAACTCTGGATAAGGACGAGATTCTCTAGAATACAGCTTATCTCACCTTTTTACTGTTGTTTTTTAAGGGATGTGAAATGAGAACATACTAAGGGCAGAAAATAAACTGAGGGTGCAGCGTAATGAAGAGGATCTTCAGGCCGAAAAAGAAGTAAACTCTAGGACGCTGAAAATAAGCCCATAATTGGGAAATTTACACTTTGTAATCTTTACAAAATATTATTAGGTTTGCGAAATAAAAGACACCAGATCGGCAGGGCAAGTGAGTGATGAAAAATTCATTAAAAAAAATTGGTCGGAATAACTGAAAAGAAAAGAAATCTTGGAGGACATATACATATATAAAAGCATACTATTAAAAGAACTCTTAGAGGGAGAGGGTGGTGTGAACTGTTTACATATGCTTCAAGATAAGGGTCATTGTGTGGGTCTTGTGAACAAGTAACTAACCCTCGGATCATGTAGAAAACAGGGAATATCTTGACAAGCTTCACGCCTGTAATCAGGCAGTCGTTGATGAAGTGTAAAGCAGCTGCCTCATTGCAAGAGAACAATTTTAGTTTCAACAGATTAAACTCCACGACTGTGATTAGGCAGTGGTTGATGGACTGTAGGGTAGATGCCGGTCGGAATAGTTTCATGCGAAATATTTTCTGTTACCGTAAACTGCTTGGCGGTTACTCTTTGTTGATATCCACTTTTGCTTCTACAAGATGCCCACTCGGTAGTGTCTGCAAAGTGCGTTCACCGTTGAAACTGCGCGCAATGCCCTCGAATAGATGGATATTCAGTTGTTGGTACTGTACGTGACGTAGTGGGAAAGTGTGTGTTTCCACATTCTGATACAAGAACACTGAGCTTTCAATTGCTGCAGAACGTGCGGTTTTCGCTCTTAACGTGGGCTCACTTAGCGCACTGAGAAATGCATACCGTGTAGAACCGTGTTTTCGCGGACGCGTAAGAGTAAGCCTTAATGTGATTTATAGCAATAATTGTGAGATATTCTTTTTAAAATTAATATGGAAACAACTATCGCAACTGAACTCCACTTCACACCAAACTGCAGTAATATGCAGCTCTGATCATTCTCGACTTCCTCACATTTATCTTACATTTCATTTGTGCATTTCGCTGCATTCCTGTCTTCTCCTGACTGGCTGGTTCGAAAGGCCAGATATTCTTAGTATTTAATGTGCAGCTATAATCAGCGCTGATGAAGAGCAGAGAATTACCCATGGTCGAAAACCTTGGGAGAATCATGTAATTAAACTTCAGAAATATAGATCAAAGCCTTTCTCTAAATTAGATTTTTGGGTAGGATCAGTCAAGGGATTTTACTTTCCTTCACCTCCGTACTTGATTGTTTTGTTTAAAATAAGAAGCCATGTAAAAATCACATAAAGTAAAATACACATGTAAGTAATTCTGAAATTGTCTCTTTGAAACTTTTTCAGTTTATTCAATTCTTATTTCAACAGGTCCCATTTTTAAGTAGACATAATTACTAAAACAGGAAGACAAAGACGTCAAACTAACTGAAATTTTAACTTCGAATAAAAATTGTGATTGTAAGTAAAAATGTTCAAAAGGCCTTCACAAAGTAAGCTCCTGTAACGTGAAAAAACAGGAAACTGTTAACTTCTCTGTATAAATCTTAATGGTTGTACCGTGCATTGAAAATATGAAATTCTTTATTTGTCAAACTAATGCACACAAATTATATTAAATGGTCATATTATGCGACCATGACACTGAAAACATCCATAATAACATGTATACTGGGACCATAAATGTAATTTTAGCAAAGCACAGGCTGTAGCTCCCTGGTGATGGTTTATGTAAACCGAAATATGTTGGGAACTTTTATAATTCTAAATGTTTTAGTGGTCATTTAATATAATTTGTGTGCATTAGTTGGACAAATAAAGAATTTGATTCTCTGTATAAATGTCCGCGATTTGGAATCCGAATCATGCAATATATCTTGAGGATGTTCACAAACAAAACTGCCCTACGGAACAAAATTGCCAGATTTCACAGGAGTATCTGAGTTAAAAGAAACTGTAAAGCAACCAGTCATATTAGGTGTATGAAAGGACCAGATCGTCAAACCCAAAATATAAAATAAACCTGCACGATATTCACAAACACATTTTCTACAACATGGCAAATTGACATAATGTTTAGAACTGGTTGCGATTGCAAATAAAACGGAACAAAATTATTAACTTCCAAGTAGAACAGATCAAAAACGTAGTGGCTTTCCCGAGTGCAGTAACTATTCCAAATACAAACTGGCACACGAAATGTTCTGACTTGTGGGACGTAGCATGGCCCTGGTCGATAGTTTGTTACCGACGTTTAGGGGTAACGTATCGGTCACTGTTCGGCCCGTGAAGATGGGACTGGCAGGTTGTCTCGCAACGTTGCAACAGACTACCAACCAATGCCGCGAAACGTCCCGGAATAACTTCACGAGCAAGTCACCTTACGTTTTTTTAATTCGAGTTCTCCTTTTTTAAAATCATTCAGTAATCATTAGGCCTACTTAAATTAGCGTCGTGACAGCCACGTCGTGCTAAGAGTCTCATCCTTGTTCTACACTAATTTAAATAGAATATTATTCTAAACTGGGTCAATTACCTGTCGTAGTAGTCCATTTGAATCAGCAGTTCCAAACGTCACGAGATGGCATTTATTAACTCCTGCAGCAGAACGGAAACAACAACTAATTGAGTGCAGTAGTGACAACAGTATATCACATGTAATATTTATAGCGACTGGCTACGGGCTAGACCGTCCGGGGATCAAATCCTGGTGGGAGCGAGATTTTACACACCTGTCCAGACCGGCCATGGGGCCCAATCAGCCTCGTGTATAATGGGTACCGGGTCTTTCCCGGGGGGTAAAGTGCGGCCAGGGCGTGACGCTGATCCCACACTCCTTCTAGTGCCGTGGTCAAGAAAGGGTAGAGGTATACCTCTACTTCCCCTATGGGACGTACGGCCTGTACAGAGCCTCAGTGCCTGTACAAGGGTGCACTTTACATGAAGGATGGTTAAAAGAAAAGTAATTTCGGAAATTGAATCAGTTTCCACCCTCATGTGAATGAATGTATTACGAGGCACCTACTCAGTTAGGCTCCACAGAAAAAGCTCTTCTGTCATTGTAATGCCAGAAGATGGACAAATTGCAGAAACAAGGTAATTCAAACAGCAGCAATATTTTAATTCCACGGATGCAAATTCTGTCTTCGCCAGTCATATCAAAATGTATTCCACGTAAATCTATCCTTTTTAGAAATATTGTGTCGTCTACTGGATTTGCGATTAGTCTCTAGAACCAACCAAATCTTCAGCACACTTTGTTGTCGTCAGAATAAGCCATATTTTCATGCCAATTTGCGCGGTGCAAATGTTTATTCACGCAAATTTATATAAAAAAAGTACTACACAACAATATGTTGTACATAAGTAAAAAAAGGAAATATCAAGAAGACAATGAAATATCTAGAAGGACACGAAAAGCAAACAAGGTAGCAATTTTAACAGGTACCAAAAATTCACACAGTGTGAGCCGCAGTCGAAGTTAATGATGAGGAAAATTAGTGATATCTGGCGGTATCATGAACAATCACCGTTACGTCACATACTAAAGTCGTGTTACCATGGTGTCGCACCGTCGGATCTTGTCCGTTGTTATATTTCAAAGAACAACTTTTTAATATTACCTTAAACAAAAAAGTTATCAAGTAACTAACTCAATGGAAGCGATTCCATCTTGAAAAAATAATTGTTCCTCACGCATTCAAGAAATTCCCCGCATTTTACGGAACCCGAACTTTCACTACCAAGTTAACAAAATCCCGCCTCATGTCTCTATCCTGAGACACATCAATTAGGTCCACGCATTTTTTCGTCTGACCTATTAACCGACTAAATGAAGACAATTATATTCTGGTATTTCTGTGATCTACGCTCCCCTGATATTCTGTTGTGTCACCTGTCATAAGTGATGTAAGCATAACGTCTAGAACTCAGTTCGGAAGGGACATGTTTCAAACTCAGTCGGGTTTTCGGCTTTCAACATGGCGATTCTTCTTGATTTCCCAGTCACTCCACAAGAATACCAGAAAAATTCATTGAGACAACACTGCCAAACTTCCTTCCAAATTCGTATTTAAATTCCAGTCCTGATCCTACCCCTATCCCGTTCTAAGCCGAATGTCTACAATATTATCCGTTGTAGCCGAACATTTTTAATATATTTGCTTCTCAGGATTGCTGGCGTCAGTTACGGATGGTACATTGCCATGCGTTGTAAGTTAATCTGTCAACGTATATTCAGTACCGTTGGTGATAGGTAGGAGGGGAGAGATTTAAACGCCGAAACGGTTAGGAGCTGATAACGGACGCTAGCAGTCCAGTAAGGCAGTCAGTCGCACATGAGTGTGGTGTAGGTGGGAGTACAAGTGACTATTATTTTAATAAAAATATGATTTAGTTGTTTAACTTGTTACAGCACGCCTTTTGTTCATTTTATCAACAATAAATTGAGTAAATAAAACAACAAGTAAAAAGAAATAATTAAAACTATATGTGATTCGTTGAACCACACCCTTTTCCCGAAAGATATCTCCCACCAGACTGAGCGCGTCGGGACAACAAAGTTACGAAGGGTGATCGTGTAGACCGTACAGTTGAAATATCGTCGTTGCATAACACGATGATCAAGAATACCGTATTTTGGACGTGAGGACTTATAGTATGGCAGACACTACCAACGTTTCTCCGAAATATTAACAGGTCTTCCTACCTTATTACACGACGTCGTATTCCAAAATCTCGTGCTCTTTCAACATCTCAAACCACGGATCAGTGAAGTGAAGAAATATCAACCACACGTTGTTGATGTGTCTTCAAAAATACGGGCAATTTTGTTCTGACACTCTTACACCTTAATCAGCAAGTGTGTTCCTTTGGAACTCCATGCCAAGGGTCGTATGGCTGGCTTACTGTGGTTTGTTTGGCTCAATGACCCCAGGCGGAAAGAGGAGTGGTACAGCCAATGTGCCGCTTTACATGCACAGAACTGCTTTGTGTGGTCCACAAAATATTCAAAAGTTCCAATCATCAATGGCTATGATTCGTATTTTAATCAGTTATTGGACATTTTAACTTTTTTTTTATTCAAAGTCTTTTATATTTTTATATATGTGTAAGCATAAATGGTGTCTGATACATGCAGTATTATATCTTTATACACTTTCTTTGTGATTAACTGAAGCTCCTTGGATATGTCCCATGATGGCCGAAGCAGATATGATACTAAAATAATCAGTGCTTTCTCCATAGATACTTTGTATTTTACACGCTAGTTTTATTTCCATCTACTGCACAAAGCTAGTTTTTACGCTCTTACACTTTTCGGTCACCCGTTGTAGGCATTATCAGGGAGGTATAATATTATGACATGAGCAGTGTATCTTATGTCAGTAAATGTTAAACATATATATCTTAGCTTTATATAACAGTTAGTTGATGTCTAGTATTACTAAAAATTATTCAGATTGAAATAGAGGTGAAGTATTAAAACGTAGAATGCAAGAATGTAAAAGGCTGTCTCCAAACATCTCGCTGCATAATCTCCTGCTTTTGATGGTTGGAGATCTGTAAATATTGCAGCAGTCTACACATTTCATATAAGCTATTAATATCAAAAAGTAAAAATTATGAAATATTGTAGGAAGTGTTAAAAAATAATATTTGATACGACAAGAGACTGATATTTCACTTACATTTTAATCTGAATAATTTAGAGTAATATTATACACCAATTGACTCTTACATGATGCTAATGTATGTATGTTTACCACTTACTGATATACAGGATGGGCCACGAAAAAGTAGCCCGGGTCCGCAGCATAGCCTAAATACAGAAATTAATACAGTAGCCAAATGCTGAAAGGATATACCATCATAGAAGATTTTGAAAGGGATTGCCTCCTGCATCAATACACAGCTGTATACGTCTAATCATGTTGCGGTATACCCGATGTAACATAGCGATTTTGATGGCTGCAACTGCGTGGCTGATGTTGTCCTTCAGTTCCTGTATCGTGTGCGGATTGGATTCGTGTACCGTACTTTTCTCTGAGGACACTTGAAAAGTACGGTACACGAATCAAATAATACGCCGTTTGTATCATTATAATATTCTAGCTCCCCGACGATGACTACATCTAGTGGCCGAAATATGTAGAAGCGCACAAAACGCTTTCTGCAGCAACTGGAAATAAACGGTATGTGGAACACAACTGCACACAATATGTATAATATTAAATAATCTGCATTCTTTTGCTTTTAATTTCTGTGAGTATACCCGTTTATGTAACAATGGTCAGGAACAAGGACACTACAAAACAAAATGTAGCTAACCAAACTACCCTCAAGACAGACGTTTTGTCTTGAAGACTGAGTGATTTGTGAATGGAAAAGCAACTTTCTTCAAAATGTCGAATTTGTACCAGATTACACGGCGTGACATTCTGGTACTGCAGTTGGTGACATGAGTAATCGCCGTCGTCAGAACGTCAAATATCCTGAGGAAGTCCTCTTCCTCAGTTTCTCAAGATATTCTCTGTTGCTATTACAGCTGACAGCCCGTCACCATGTTCACAGCAGCTTGCCACTGGACCATATTCTGAACGAATACATATGCCCTACTTCTTCAAGATCAATTATCCTTCAATAAGCTTCAAGGTGTCGACAGTGGTCTATTCCCTTTTTCGACTAGAACTCTTTATACCGTTATCTTACGCGTTCTACGTGTTCAACACATCACATCCTCTTTGACTTATGACCTGAACAATATCAGACGAAGAGTACAATTTGTAAAGCTTTTCGCGCACCTTTATCTATTTTGGGATTACTGTTCATGCAAGGAAGGGTTTACAGACATACATACGATGGTTCCTCCTTTTAGGATCATGAGGATATTAAGAATCCAAGTCTGGGGGCCAGTTGGAACTTTAGTAAAATAACAGGGCTCCCCTAGCCTAGTATCAGATCATGGGGCACAAAGGGCCAGTTTTAAGTTCTAGGTGCATCGGGGCCGGAAGGGCTTGAACCAAATTACTAATCTAATCTAAGGAAGGCTTTATGCTTGATCGATACGAGTAGAACATTATTCTTTAAATATTTTGTGTATACGGTTTGTACATAGCCTAGGTTAAATAAAAACGTAGCATATTTATGATATGACTCCCCCATCTCAAAAATTCTTTATGCAATAATACATTTCCTACAAGAAATTTAGGAAATATGTTCGAAACGTAGGAATAAAGCAGCACCTGCACCTGAAATGCATATCTTGTGTCAGAAATGTCTGATACTTACGAACGAAACGTGCAACGTTTAACATGTTCTTTTACCATTCAATAAATTGGATTTGTGGAGACTTGTAGTATGAAAAGTGCAGCTGCAACTGTTGCTGACCGTTTTCATACTGATGCAGAACCGGATACTCTCGTTTTTCTTTACGATTCCTGGAAAAGAAGAGTTCCTGCTGTCATCGTCCTGTCAGTTCGTCCGTTTGTCTTGCTCCGATACTACGAAAACAACAACAATAACAACAGCGACGACGATGTCACTGCACATGTAATATCACATTTTGATCCAACTACGAGCTACCACATTCCCGACTGGCAGACGGCTTATGATGACCCTACTGGAGCCACTTCGCATTCTTCAGTTACTGACTCCGTTTCAGTTTCCATCTTTAAAGGTGAAAGGTGGGAAAGCTATTGTTGCCTATGGGAATTACAGAAGGAAACTTTATAAGAAAACCGTAGAGGGTAAAGCGAACACACCCTTCAGTGATATAACGACCTCGGAGAGAGGCAAGGGTACTATAAATAGGAGTTTTATGCAAATTATCTTAGTCCGTGTGGGATTGTTGGTGGATGAAGTGGCAATGATGCAGATTTCTTTTTCAGTACTTCGGTTTTACTCGGTTGGTATCATTCTACTAATGCTCTATACTCAAAATCTTAACCCCAATACCACTCTTGAGAACTGCGCTCTTCTGTGACATGATGCAGCGCAGAGTGGCTATTTCTTACCGACGTTTCGGAATAACATATCGGTCCCATTTTCAAGGGTGATCCTTGAAGATGGGACCTATAGGTTGTCTCCGAAACGTCAGTAAGAAACTGCCACTACTCGTTGTGTAGAAGAGCGCAGGTCTCATCTACCTTGCGGCGGAAGCCTGAAATCACGCGTAGTACCACTCTTGTCAGAAGGACAAGCGGGATGAAGACCCTTTGTGATATCGGGGAGCACAGGTCATTACAAGTGTCTTCATACCGTCGCTCAGCCTTCGTAGCTTTCAATAATTCTTATGTTCTGAATGAAATTACACGCTGTGTACGTGGAGTAATCGTAGGAACTGAAAGACATGCGCTAGGGAACATTTAATGCTGCCTCCTGGAGTGGTACTGCATTCATGCGTAGTTTCTGTTGCACTGGGTGAGGAAGTCACGAATATCATGCAAGGCTATAAAGTGCTGAAGTATACATCAGCGCATACTGGACTGCGACCCACGACAGAGTCACGTATCTTTCACACACTCCTATGCTTTGGGCAGGGCCGGTTTAAGGCTCTCGCAGTCCGTTCGGCGCGTTCCGAAAAAGCAGGCTCTATATCAGGGTTTGTGTCAAATATATTTTATATCTGAATTTTGGAATGCAAAGATTTCAAACAAGTTTTGGGAAGTTCTTTCCATTCACAAGTGGGCCTATCTATGAACATAAAGCAGGGTCCTAAATTCTGCTTTAAAATCAAACTAAACACTGAAAGAGACTTAATGTAGAAGACAATCTGCGGTGTGCACTTGCTAGTACACGTCAATTCGTGACGATACGACGACGCGATGGTACAGTTAATGCACAAGGAGGCCAATAATGGAAGGGCACATGGAGAACTAAGGCTGGAATGCACACGTAATTTCGTAATAGATCTAGAGAGTGTTATCTAATGGCCGTCTCGTACCCTCCTTCTTGCCTAGATGAATGAATGAGTACGGAGGACTGGCGGAGTGATGACAGGGGAAAACTGAATTAGTGAAGAAAAGCCTATCTCATTGTCATCACAGATTCTTATAATAAAACCAACTAGATGCAATATTTTCTCAAATTTATTTTTGGAATAGAACTCTACATGTTTCGGGCAGTTCCTCTGTCCATCATCAGGAGTTTTTCACTGTACACACAGCAATGGTATATGTCATACAGGTTTGCTGACAGTTTTCTCGCAAGCTGTCAGCAAACCTCTATGACATAGATCATTGCTGTGTGTACAGTGAAAATCTCCTGATGATGGACAGAGGAACTGTCCGAAACATGTAGAGTTTTAGTCCAAAAATAAATTTGAGAAATTAGTGCATCTAGTTGGTTTTATTTAAGAATTGATAACGATGCAGGGTCACCTGAACGTCAATTTCGTCATCACAGACATAATATTGGACTAGCCTGAGCCCCCGGGGTAACAAGTCGGAGTCTAGCTGATACTAACATCAGCACCTTATACTACGCACAATGTTTTGCTGCAAATGTTCATTTTGCAAGCCATACCTGTGCACCTGCTGGACTACATAGAATTAATGTCCTATGTTGAACACAAATCTATTTAGAATGCACACTTTAGTTCACCAAAGAAATCGATGACATCACATGAACAATATAAAGTTTAAGTCACGGCGAGATGTTTGTTCCTTGCCAGAATTGTCCTTTACAGTACATTCATCCTGAAACTCTACCTGATCTCTCCTGTTTTTTCACACAGATATGGCAGTGAAATGTTAATGCTGCCGGAGTACTCTCTCACTGCCTCTTGTTTATGTCAGTGCGGAACGTGTTAGCACACTTAAGGCCCATTTGAGTTATTTCTCAAGCTGCTCACCAGGACACACAGCGACTGTGATACCAACAGTATTAGCTAAAAGGCAATTGGTATTTTAAAATTCTGTATGGTAATTAATATTTGCAGTACCACTGAAGTTAATTTTATTCTCTTCACCTGCAACGCTTGTTGACAATTCCTGTTGCACTCGTACTGAGTACTCATACTGAAGCTCACCCACGCGGGCACAGTGAATATGTCTGACTTGTCTGACGCTCCTCATGTGGGTGTCAGGATACATTCTGAGAGTAAACGGGTTTCCATCGGTTGATCGGTTTTTGGTTTCTTTGGTGAAGCAGAGAAGGCTAATGAGATGAGATGAAAGGCAAGGCGGAACAGATTACAAAGGAGCATCGGTGACCTTTTGCAAGGTATTTAAACACATTCCTGATGTGTCAAAATACTTCATCACAGCAAAACAATATTAGAATCGACGGTTTATTTCTTCAAATTTAATTCTACCGCTTCCTATTTCCTACTCAGTATTTACTAATAATCCTAATATTCGGGACTTCATAGTTTGAGGTACTGAGAGGCTTCAAATAAAAGGTAAATGAATGGACATCAAAATATCATCGCAGTCCCTTCCGGGTCCCTTAATTTAATTTCACATTCTACATGTTTCCACAGGTCGGTGAGTCACTATTACCCCCGTTTCTTAATTAGGCTGTCCCGGGATGAGATCCTTAACTGGAGATCAGCTAACGACACATGAGTTTGCAATTCTCAGTCCTTCCCTTCTCCCACAGTAACTTAAATTATAACACCGCTGCTTCCACCACATCCTTTCCAATTTATTATTCCCCAACAATTTTATCAAAAAACGCGATACTGTAACTAGTTGAAAGCGTCGTTACACAATGATACGATACTCTGAAAGAATAAGTGGCCACATATTATCCACTTTTATTCCTACAGAAACAACAGGTAAATTTATGGCATCAGCGTCACAGATTGAGCTTTCAACCTGCTCCAGTTATCCCAAAATATTTGAGGATTTTATTTTATAAAGACTAAGTTTAATATTTAAACTTCATGTGTAAATCTTATGTTTATTGGACCGTGCTTCATCCTGATAGTTGAATAAAAGTAGACAAACTTGATGTCACTTGCTTTATTATTTCATTATTTACTGCTCAACATGTTTCGGATGTTAATACATCCATCCTCAGGAGCCTGCGACTTATTTGATGCGTTATTACATGGGTTGTATTGTTCTGGCTCGTTGTATGTTGGTGTTACGTTGTGATTTGGCTGGGGTGGTGTGGTATCCGTATGCAGGCTGAAGCACCAACACACATCGTACCAGAACAATACAACCCACGAAATAACTCATCAAATAAGTCGCAAGCTCCTGAGGATGGATGTATTAACATCCGAAACATGTTGAGCAGTAAATAATGAAATAATAAAGCAAGCGACATCAAGTTGGTCTCTCTTTATTCAA
>Ga0131853_10010745_pt1 | contig 16737 bp, 10 predicted proteins | sample TergutLab28metaG_FD_92764 | JGI IMG/M metagenome (GOLD analysis project Ga0131853, IMG submission 92764) | Labiotermes labralis P1 segment gut microbial communities from Petit-Saut dam, French Guiana - Lab288 P1 (version 2) (version 2) | ecosystem: Host-associated > Arthropoda: Insects >...
AATAATAATAATAATAATAATTGCCTTGTGCCCATATATGAATATTAAAATTTCCTTACCATTAAAGCTACATAAAATTGCAAGTTAGACGTTAGCTGAAAAGGACCATTTGAATAAACTGGTAGTAACACTGCTCACCTGGTTTGCATATTTTGTGACGTACTATGTAAATCTTAACCAGTTTTAAGGTTTAAACACCAAAAGATCAATTATCATATACGATCAGGAGTTGCTATAAATCCCCAATACTTGTAATAAATAAGAACTCTTTAAAATAAGACACAGACTGGAAAAGTGTCGGGACATTTGAAAGAATGAATAAAGAGAATTCCGAGTTATGTTTGATGGTATTTGGTTGGAATATCAGCAAAGTAACAATATATCTTTTAAAATTAAACAACTGGCCAATTCTGTGCTACGGCATGTCTGTAACAATGTACAAGATATTATAAGGTCTACTATACAGTTGTTTGCAGGAACAATAAATCAACACCTGGGTATCTAATCCAAACATTAACACACAGAACACAGCACCATTTTTTGCTTTTGTGTAAAGTGTTCGACTTCGTCCTCATTGCCGTGATCATCAGGGTGGATTAAGCGCTTGGCCTCTTTAAGTTACACGGACTGAAACTTAACCTTATAACCTCTTTTTGGGCTGCATCTTATAACATTTTTGTTGTTTATTTTACGGCGGTGTTTTAGCGGACATTCGAACCAAATATATAAATATACAAATGTATTACAAATATACAGATATAATGAGTATATAAAAATAATATAATGGGAGAGAACAAATTCAAGGTGCAAACTTCTGCGAGTAAAATCATGGCTGGTGTCTTCTGGGAAAGTGAAAGAATCTTATTAGGGGAATTCCTGAAGAGAGGTGCCACAGTAAATTCACGGCGATGTTTGCGGACATTAAATAAGTTGAAACATCGAATTCGAAGCTTTGAGCCAAATAGTCAGATGTTTCAAGACCGCATTCCACCTACAGTTCCGATTTAGCACATTCCGTCTTCCAACCTTTTGGCCCCCTGAAAATTACTTTCCGAAAACGCCGTTTTGCGGACCAAGACGAGCTGAAACACAACGTGCTTGAAGAGCGGTGATGCTTCTGTAAAGAGGTTTACGAGACCGGTACACCGTGTCTCACGCAAAGGTGGAAAAAGTGTGTTGATAAAGAAGATTATGTGGAAAACTAGTCTTAACTTTGTAAACCAGGTACCCATGATAAGTGTAAATGTCATTATGGTTGTAATAATAGTTTCTGAAAGAAAAAAGGAGGCTTTACTTACGTACTGCCCCTCGTGCGTAAAGTGTGCTTAATATGACAGCTGACCTTGAAGAGGTTGGTAACGATATGTACCACCTAATTTGGCACTAAACCACTCTACGAGTTTCTAACAGATTATATGTATGAGTCTGTCGCAATTCTGAGAATAAACAGGCATTACTTTCCTAAGCAATATTAACCAAATATCCTTTGCAGTTGTGTGGTAGTATATTTTATGTGAGGTGGGAACAGAAATTTTAAATGCTTTTAAATGTATTTCATGACCCAAAAGGCTAAACAAACGTGTTTCCTTTATTAAGTAGCCACTTCGAAGCATCACTATGAAGAACAATATTTTCGACAAATCACTTGAAACACACTGGACACCAAGATATAATTTCTGGAAATTTGGCATCACAGCACAAATTACATAGAAGTCTCATGTTTATTGGACCGTGCACCATTGTGTTAACTGAAGAATAAAAAAACCAACTAGATGTCACTTGTTATTTTATTGTACTTCTTATAGGCTCAATATGTTTCGGGCACTACTATGCCCATCATCAGGAGCTCGCGACTATAATGTTGATTATCATATTGGTCGTTTCGTAATTGGTTTGCTGTAGGTTGGAGATTAGGTGCGTGTAGGCTGGAGTAGTGTCCGGGCTGCAGGCTAGCCTGCAACCCGGACACTACTCCAGCCTAATTGCACCTAACCTCCAACATACAGCAAACCAAGAACGAAACGACCATTGTGGTAACCAACATCATAGTCGCGAGCTCCTGATGATGGGCATAGTAGTGCCCGAAACATGTTGAGCCTATAAGAAGTACAATAAAATAACAAGTGATATTTAGTTGGTTTTTTATTCTTCAGTTACATAGAAATATCGACACGTTTTGACTATATCACGGGTCTATTTTTAAACGAATAATGATATTAAAAGTAGAGAGAACAACAGAATATTATTTTAACCTTCTCTAAAGTAAATATTAGTAAAGTTAATCCGAATTTATAAGTTTATTGGGTAATTCAGAGCGTACCTAAAAGAGTACAATTCTTCCACTCTCCCCTCCCACCGTTACCAAGACCCTGTTCAACGTCAGAATCATAAGCAACAAAGAAATACATTTTATGGGAAAATGCTTAGGTTATTGGGGTGTGGTGGTATACAATTTTGACCACCAAGCTTTGAAGAGTTAATACTACCTTTTACTCTCAGTGTCTAAATTTCAGTAGTAGTAGTAACATTATCTTCGTGCATTTTGGTAATGTAAGGGTAAGAAACGATGGACATCGCCAATTATTTTAACCACCCAACTCCTAGACTGCTGAAACTCAGGGAACAGTCTGCATTTTTTTTTTGTATGAAGAAACTTGACCAACCATACAATGATTCATTGACAATGGTCTGAGGACCAAAGCTAACATTTATCAAAACAAATATATATTTTAGGCATCGGTACAATAACGTACAAAGGAGATATTTGGATACATTTTCAAAACTATTTCGCAAGTAACACAGGAATGAGCTAGCATACTGAATCGTCACTTCCTGGAGATGTAGTCATTCAATACTTCGAAGCGAGGAAGCCTGCCCTTATTTTATTAGGACTGTCCTCTGACCATAAGTGCCATGCACATGTCTGCGTTGTTCGTTATTACAGACAGCCAGTGAGGTTTCCCTTTTATCTGTATTTTAACGTCATTTTTTGCTACAAACTTTTCTGCTCCACAAGGGATAGCAACGAGGTAGGCAGGTAACTAGAATTTATGTAACATCCCTGCCTTTGCATGTATGGGGGGAACCAAGTCTGCAACTCTAACAGGATGAATCATGGCCATTATTACCAGGACGAAATGAGGTACAGAAAGCTCAGACACCATCCATGACCTATAGAAACTCCGGCTTCTTCATGATCACAGCCATAAGAACCCCAAACATAACATTCTCGATTTTCTGTGGCGCAAAGGAAGTAATACAGTATTGACAATTTCAAGTATTCTGTGTTACTTGCTATTACGAAAGAAATATTTCGCTGTATTCCTCATTGTCTGCAAGCCAATTTCGACACAGACAGAGATTTCCAAAATGTCACGGACCCTCCCCTTCAAACACCTGCTTCTGAAATGATATGACGCAACGGAAATTCTAAGCTATAAGCGATGTGGCTGCGTAAACAAATGTGGTTAGGAGCCACGTTGGTGAGGTGACAGCAGATATGGAACAAGCGTGTTCATGGGAACCCAACACCCACATCAATGTACTGGCTGGCGCCCCATTCTTCACGCTTATGCACACCGACGTAAACACGATAACATGTAAATGTCCGGTCTGGCCTCCTTCTAGCGTACTGTAATAATTCTGCGAAGTTTCATACGCGCTTTCATATCTGACCCACACAGAGGCTCAACAGTATATCTAGATTAATTTTCTGTACCATTCGTACTGTTATATTTTGTTGCTGGAAATATTGGTGCTTTTGCCGACATCGCTAAACCAAATTATGCAACATCGAAACGGTTCAATAGCGAGTTAAACATACGATGTACACAACATTTGTAGAAAATTTTTGGTTTTCGCGTCGGTGAAAAATTTATATTGTAATCTGCTAAATTTATACCGTAGATTCCCGCAGGTGGTTACGAAGGGTTCGGAGAAGCTTGGTGTCTCCACCTCCAGAATAGAATACCAAGATAGAGGCACGGGGAACTTGCAAGAATTTGTGTATGAAAGTGGATAGTCTCAGTACAGGGACAATAGTAACACTGACACTCCTATATCAGAATTTTCCAAATGCATTCTTACAAGTCAGATTTCTTTTAAAGAAAACTGAGTTACCTACACATAAGCAACTGTGTGGAAAGCAGGAAAGAGGATCATTCTTCTGTATTTCACTTGTACAACTCTAAGCGTAGGCAAATATGTAGGTAAGAAAGTAATACCAAGTCTCTGGAAGCTCTGGCTGTAAATAATCCGCATCTACCTTATGGATATTGACCCTGTTAATCTGATGTTTATTGGACCGTGCATAATTGTGATAACTGAATAACAAAAAAACCAACTAGATGTCACTTGATATTTTATTGTACTTCTTTTAGTCTCAACATGTTTCGAACATTACTATGCCCATCATCGGGAGCTCGCGATCATGATGCTGATTACCACATTGGTCATATCGCTCTTGGTTTGCTGTATGTTGTAGGTAAAGTGAAGATAGCCTGGAGTAGTGTCCGGGTTGCAGGCTCACGCGTGATCCTGCAACCCGGACACTACTCCAGCCTAACTGCACCTTACCTACAACATACAGCAAACCAAGAACGATACGACCAATGTGGTAATCAGCATCATATTCGCGAGCTCCTGATGATGGGCATAGTAATGCTCGAAACATGTTGAGCATATAAGAAGTACAATAAAATATCAAGTGGCATCTAGTTGGTTATTTTATTCTTCAGTTATTGACCCTGTTCTTCATTGCCACATGTTATGTGAAATATATTTCAGCTGTAATAAGTTAAAAGAAACTAAATTATTGTTCCTTATGGTAGTTTTAGCAGCACATGTTAGGACCAGTGAAATTACGAATTCTAAATCATCTTCACGCATAGAGTAGACAACACTGCCGGTCTAGTCGTGCCAAATGTCGAAGTAAGGGTGGAAGCCCAAGATTCAGTCCCTCCTGTGGGTCTTCATGACTTGCTACGCAATGCCTTTATCACGTATTCGTTAACAACGAAATAAGGAAAAATTTACTTTAACAAACACGTTTGTTACCAAAATAAAGTTTCACAGGCAGACTGTTTGGTCAAGTTATGATTATTTTCCTTTCCTTGTCACTTTAAATGCATTACTACACCAATTGAAAACGTATAATCAATACAGCAAGACACAGATGTCAAGTCTTGTTACAAAGGAGAGCGGAACTAGGTCAGATCGCTCATCACCCATAAATTCAACAAATTTCATTTGTATTCATTTACTGACTAGAAAACATCAGTTCCTTGGTATTGTATGGTCCAGCAACGTTCTTGTGTAGCGGTGATGGATTCGAGACTAACATTTCCTAATGTCATTTAATTAGCACACCAACTAATACACATATATATTTTTTTAATTAAAACATTTAAAATCGCTCCAACATGTTTCGATCCTAAGATCATCTTCAGGGAGCTACGCTGTTCCTTGCTAAAGTCACATTTTAAAAAACACTCACTGATTAATTTTCTTATATATATATATATATATATATATACATAATGAGTTATTTTCCTTATATATATAATGAGTTAATATAAGGAAATTAATCAGTGAGTGTTTTTTTTAATGTGACTTTAGCAAGGAACAGCGCAGCTCCCTGAAGATGATCTTAGGATCGAAACATGTTGGAGCGATTTTAAATGTTTTAGTGTAAAAAAAATATGTATGTGCATTAGTTGGTGTGCTAATTAAACGACTCTACGAAATGCACGGTGCAACGATAAAGATTTCCTAATGTGTTTCAGCAACTGTTATTGCTGCTATTTTCTTATCGAAAAGGAAACTCGAAGAAATATCTCAATACCATAATTGTTCCTTATTACGTTTTTATTAGGAGTTGATAATTACAATAAATTAGGACGTGACGAAGGAGATGAGTGACAGCAGAACGACGATACTGTGACAGTGGCAGTCCGCAGGTGTTTAAAATTAAATTAGACATTCCAATTATTTACCAATCTATTATGTATATATATTACAAATATAAATTAATTTAATTAATTAAAAAATAGTTTTTATACGGATAAAGGAGTAGCAGAGACCCCAAGTTTGATTTGTTCCCAAACAGATTATTACATTTCAGCTCTTGTAGTCGGAGGTGTTCAAGGTTGTGAATTCACAGCACAAGTTTTCACGTTTTTAAAGTCGTAGAAGTGTTGCAAAGAATAGTAATAAGACGCTAATAAATAAATAATTATGAAACTTGACTCCTTCCGAATGGGATATAGTAATTTCAGAGTCGAATATATATATTTTACTACTTTTGCTATTTTACTGCTTCTGATAAATGTCAATATGGCTAGTGGTTTCAAATTTCATGTACGCAAATGCTAGCGGAATCGAAACTGCAGTGTTACTTGATAGCAAACTTACCTGTCCTACTTAGTTATTGTTTTAGCGAAATCTGTAATATGAAGAAAATTCTAATCCCTGACACGAACGTGTCAAACCTCGGCTGCGAAACCACTGTCCGATTCGAGTCCACACAAGTCTAGTCGAGTTTGTGTCTCTAAGATGCTGCAGTGGCTGACGGTCAGCTTTATTCGACTTGACTTATGCAGAGTGACAGAAGAATAAAAGTTAAAAAGTTACCCTTGTCCACACCAAAAAAAGGCATGCAGGGGGCTAGAGGTGTAGTTCCACTCGTTAATAACCTCGTCACTAGGTGGACATGTTTGGTCAGCTTCATGCGTCCACCTATTTACCGCCGGGAAACAACCCCTGTACCCACTGTAGAGCAGACTGGATGGAGCCCAGAGGCCGCCTGGACACTTTGGAGAACATAAAACTATTTTCCCCTGCCAGGATTCGAACCGCGAATCGTCCCAGTCACTATACCGCCTACGAAATTTCGGCTTCTCTCTGTACACAGAAATCATGTGCAAGACAAAAGGGCGTACCTTCGTGGCAATGTCACGAACGACATTGGACCAACACTACTCCCTTCGATTCGGTTATAGTGAAACCACATTATCGGAACAAGGACAGAATCCGTTCCTATTGAACGTAAGGACAAATCTTGTACTTTTCTTATACACTGCGAATTTAACAAAGTACACACAGGGAGCTTTCAGAAAGTTACCGTACTTCAAATAGAATGTAAATATAACTACAGTACTACAACAGTCCAGTACCGGCAATCAATAGAAAGGCAGACCAGATCCAGAGTTACTGAGTAGTCTGGCGAGCGGATACCTAGAGGAACAAAAAGCCTCCAGCTTCAGGGTAAAAGTGGGTAGGGTGGGAATGCGGAAGAATTACACTTATAATGTATATGTGTTAGTGTGTGTGTATGTATGTATGTATTTACTTATTTATTTATGCATATATGTATGTTTGTATGTATGTATTATTTATGTATGTATATATGTATGTGTGTATTATGTATGTATGTATGTATGTATGTATGTATGTGTGTGTATGTATGTATGTATGGAAGTATGTGTATGTATGTATGTATGTACGTATTTATGTATATATGTATGTATGTGCATGTATGTATTTATGTATGTATGTATTTGTGTATGTGTGTATGTATGTATGCATGTATTATGTATTATTTATGTATGTATATATGTATGTGTATTATTTATGTATGTATGTATGTGTGTGTGTGTGTATGTATGTATGTATGTATGTGTATGTATGTTTGTATGTATGTACGTATTTATGTATATATGTATGTATGTGTATGTATGTATGTGTATGTATGTATTTATGTATTTGTGTATGTATGTATGTATACATGTATGTATGTATTTATGTATATATGTATGTATGTGTATGTATGTATTTATGTATGTATGTATTTATGTATGTATGTATGTATGTATTTGTGTATGTATGTATGTATGTACGTATGCATGCATGTATGTATATATGTATGTATGTATGTGTATGTATGTATTTATGTATGTATGTATGTACGTATTTATGTATATATATATGTATGTGTGTATTTATGTATGTATGTATTTGTGTATGTATGTATGTATGTATGTATGTATTTATGTATAAATGTATGTATGTGTATTATGTATTTATGTATGTATGTATTATGTATTTGTGAATGTATGTATGTATGTACGTATGCATGTATGTATGTATTTATGTATATATGTATTTATGTATGTATGTACGTATTTATGTATATATGTATGTATGTGTATGTACGTATTTGTGTAAGTATGTACGTATGCATGTATGTATTTGTGTATGTATGTATGTACGTATGCATGTATGTATGTATGTATTTCGACCTTGAAGAAGAAGAGAGCGCGTTTCTCCGAAATGTTGTTATCGACTGACATGACTGCATGGTGTCAAAGCTCACAATAATTCATACTAGACTAGCTGTGGAAACTTAAATTATCAGACATGCCAATTAATTACATTCCCTTATTATAACAAAGTAACACTTTGATTCTATAAAACTGTGATTTGAAGTTTGCTATATTTCCTAACAGAATTATATCCTCAATTTACGACAACAAATAGCATTTGAAATGCAATTCCAGCAGAACGCTGGAAGTCCGTATGGGTTAAAAATAAATATAAAGACTTCTGATTGGCCGTCGTTTAAATTATCACAGGAGATTCCGCGGAATTACGAAATCTCCACACGAATACAAAGTGAATCTTCGAAGAGTCACGTTAACCAAATAGCGAACGGTGAATACTAATTTCATTCCGTTTACGTGGTGGAGAAAGCTGAAGTTTTTCATACTGTAGCGCGACAGCCCAAATCTGGTCAAGGCCGCCTCAATTTTAGTTTCTAGATCACACAAAACTAGACATACACAAGCACGCACACACCCACACACACCCACACACCCGGCTTGACTTCTCTGAGGCCGCTACCTACACAAAACTCAACAAACACAACAGAACACATCCATGCCCTCAGCGGTATTTGAAATCGGTATTGTAGCAATCAAGCGGCCGCAGACCTACGCCGTAGACCGCACGGCCACCGAAATCGGTATAGAGTTATTATATTACTATTTCTCATATCCGGTGTACAGGTTGAGAACGAAGTTCCTTCCCTCTCAACCTGTACACCGGACGGTCACTTACAGAGAATACTTTACCAGATGTTGTATTAACACAATTCGACCTCCTGATGATGAGCACAGAGTTGCTCGAAACATGTAAAGAATTATAATAATAAACGTATTATATAACGTAATTGTGCATCAAGTTGGTCATTTACCCGGAGGAATGCTATAAATTCCTGTAAGATGGGGAATATAAATTAATACAATATTAAATAATGTGCGTCAACACAACTACTTTATTTAATATTGTATTACGTTTATGAGCACATCGGGATGCCTCTGTTCAAAAAAAAAATTAACTCTTGAGCCTGAGTCCAGAGAATTGCCGGGCCGAGATAAAACCTAAAATAAAGACCGAGGGTGTTACAACGTGCTGGCTGGTCGGGCCTGTCTCACGCTTCAGTAGGAGCAATGAATATACAGCACTGGTGGAGAAAAGTACTGCAGGAAAACCCGAAGCGCTGAGAATGCCCTGCTATTGAATACTCTGACAAGGAACGGTTTATTCGCCAGACTGAACAATCGCAAAATTCAGCACTCCAATTACAGTCACGCATTGCGGCCAGTCATAACCACGAATATGAGGTTTGTTCAAGTTTTCTCTGTAGTTTCAGGAAAATTCGCTTTTAACTTCTCATATTCTGATTCTGTGGATTACCGATCCCCCTCTTCATTTGGGGCGCTTTAGCAGAGAAAACTGTCCAAAAATGTGCACGTCTGAAAATGTTCACATTTAGGAACACGAGAACCGCTGCATGATTTTGCACAAATTGCAATACGCAGGACAGTTTTCAAATAGAAAAACAAAAATATCCTAGCATTTATTAACATATCCTAACATACTACAAAGCAGAACGTAACAACGTAGACAAATGTATAATACATTCTATAATTCAGTAGTACTATTATGCAATATATGAATAAATAATCAGTTTAGTAGTTTCTAATTTTAATTCGAATTTAAATTACATTTGACTCGCACGTCATAAAAATATAACATGTATTGTACCTGATATTTTGTGTAGTGAGCGTGCATATTCATAGCCTGGTGATGACCCAGAATATTTGATTCATGGTGCCTAACAAAAGGAACAAAACGTTTTGTATGAAGGCACACAAACAATTATATTGCACTCTTTGCTTTTTGTGTGGAAACGGTGCAGTTGAATCTAGTGTAGGATACAGTATCGTTCAGTAATGAAAGAGTAAACAGTGACTGCATCATTGTAGAACTTTACGGAAAGCAAGGTCATGACATTTACTGAGAAGCTTTGTTCTTCGCTTTCTACGCATCACAAACGTCACGTACGCATTTCTCCAATTAGCTGCGACAAAAACACTGAGGTCCCAACCTACCTGTCACGCTGCCTGGAGTGGGCATAGTCTCAATAAATACTGACACACCCCCACCACCCTCCAACTAGACAACTACGGGACACGTAAGGGCAATTTCTTATAAAATTGGGGTTACACGTGACAACACAGGTGACCTAAAACAGAGTATATAACCACAATTCCCCACCACTAAACATTTTTCACTCTCCGTGCCACTTTGGATCCAATTCATCAACATCCCTCCTCTCTGTTACCTATATTTCAGGTTACCCGGTAATTAAAACCAGCACAGTGAAGTTCTGTTCAGCTCTCTGCCTTATTTATTGACATCTACTTTTAACATTTCATAAACTGACCTATTTCTTCTGCACTGTCTTTCGCCCCAGAACACGACTGAATAATTTCTCTTATGACTACTTCATCAAGAAACTACGTAACTGTTCGGCTATGTACAACGTCGTCTATTACAATCAAATTCGACCCACTTTTCTACTCCAGTTTCTCGCTTCGGTTCCCCGCAGAAATTGTGTGTCAACTCAGTTGTCAGATATTTAGCTCGTCAAGTTGTGTATTCGTTAAATTTCACCACTTTATTACAACACTTGTAAGGTAGAAAGTAAAGTTGTCCCTATGTTTAATTATGTGCCATGTCATTAAGGCACTAATGAAAGTGGCAGTACGGCTCCACATATTAACCTCAGCACTGATGGAAGTGTGTGATCAGCCGCACACGCCTACCGCTTCACTTCCGGGGGGAAAAGTCCGGAAATCCACTGGATTAGAGGCTGGCTGGCTCTCATCAACCATCTGAATACTTCCGGAGGAGAGAAAAATCTCATTTCACTGCCTACAATCAAAACCCTCTTTCTAGGTCATCCAGTTCGTGTTCTTATGACTGTGCATAAGTTTCTCGAGGCATGCAATAATTTTATTATAATGATAATGGTAATAAAGGCAGTAGGCCTAAGCCCATTAATCTGCTGAAGAACGTGGTCAGTTATAGGCCAGTAATTACAAGCAGTCTAGAAAGTAATAACACGTAAGGTGCGCAATATATAATATAGCCCAAATGTAATAAGGTTCATAAGCAAGACAAATCCCACAAGAGCCTGGATACACTAAAGGTATTAAAATTTAAACATTTTACCATTAATAGGTGAAAACACCTGTGATAAAAATTAAAATAACAATAATAATAATAATAATACTTACTTACTCCATGGTGCAGAGTCCTTCTTGAGAAGCTAACTGGTTTGCAGCCAGTCAAGAAATTCCCCGCATTTCACGGAACCCGAAGGTTCATTACCGCACTCACAAGCGTCTGCCATCTGTCTCTATCCTGGACCAGACCAATTCAGTCCATGTACTCACATCCCACCTCTTGCAAGTTCATCCTAATATTATCCATCCATCTAAGCCTAGGTCTCCCCAGAATACTACTACTACTACTACTACTACTACTACTACTCCTAATAATAATAATAATAATAATAATAATACAGTAATTAAACTTTTGTTTGTCCACGTCCAGACTCAACAGCCAATTACAAAATCAACACTCGTACAGACGTGTAGCATTCACACACACACACAAAACAAAAAAATTACAAAACGAAAAAAAACCGTAGGCTGAAAATAAAGTACGCTTCAGTTAACTACAAAGAAGAGTTGAAGGGATAAAATTCCATCCCTCATAAAGCAGGTTCAGAGAAAAAAGAAAACGAATTTACAAATTCATAATCTGAAGCTTTCACAGCGAATGAATGCGATAAAGATGAATCAGTTGCCTGATGATGAGGATAGAGAAGGTTTTCGAAACGTTGGTCTGTCATCGTGCAGCCACATGACACGGCTGGTATAACGAGAAGGTTTTACTGCAGAGAAAACAACTGTTATACTGTTGTGTGAAATATGATTAAGATCAGACACCGTTCATAAGTACATCAAGATCTCCGCAAATCAAATTTGCAGCTGCTTTTCATGTAACAATTTTCCTTTTGAATGAAGAGCAGACATTAAATATAGAGGATTCTATATAATTGCAACCAGGAACTCAAAGAAACCTGGCATTCAAAAGTGCAAAAAAATTTTAGATTAATAAAAGGCAATTCATTTCAATATTTTTTTTATTCATGTGCTGGATTAACAGAACAAAGAGCTGGTATAAATGCAAACAAACGTACAAATGCAAAACAAATATACAAAACAATAAAAAAAAAAGTATACGAAAACACATATTACAATAAGATTAAAAAATTAAAGTGTCTCAACATAACAATAATAATAATAATAATAATAAATGTGCAATGGCTTTGGAGAAATTTGCCTGCACATTCTGGTACTAGCCTACGGCACGCATCCTTCAAGTTCGATCTTTTATTAAGTAATAAATTTAAATTTGGTCTAGAAGAGTTCAGCATTTACTCGCCAATAACGAAATATTTTATCTCTCGAAACAGAGTCTGAATTAAGAGGGGTAATGTTTTAAATAGTAAGTAAAATAATATGTAAACGAACCTGAAAAAAGACGCAAATAAAGTTTGGTGTGAAGCAACTGAAGGAAAATTATACCGCCAGGTAATGGAGCTTATGATGCATATAAAATCAAAAGTGTGGATTAATCATTCTGTCATTTGCGTCATTGCGTGACGTAATAATATACTCGTATAGTAGGTCTAAGGTGGAATATTAAATTTCAACACAGACTATATATTGTGCAGGTTCATGAAATTTAGGACATCAGAGTGAAAGTCTGACTCTCTCAGTAAGTGTCACTGACAAATTCGCTTAGACGGTAAGTTCAAACTTCAATCTTGAAATTTTTTTTTGTATGGGTGTGAAACTCTGTTGATTCCTCTGAGGAATTAATACAGACTGTGTTCGAGAACAGAAACCATCTTTGGCCCTAACAGAGAGGAAGTAGCAAGTGAACAAGAGAACACTATACAGCAAGATATTGCATAACTTATACTCTTTACCAAGTTGTATGATACCTGGATATAGATGGAAGGATAATATTAAAATTTATCTTAATTTCGGGTTTTATAAAAGGACGAACAATTCTGACTACGTTACCTACTACTAGCTTCAAAGAACTTCTCTGTTCAGATCTTATTTCATGTCGTCACTCTGTGTTGGCTCAATTCGATGACGGAAACCCTCGACCAGAAAACCCCTATTCACATCCAGGCTAGATGCAGGCACGTCCGAAAAAAACAGGTCAGCCCTGCCTCTGCTCAGTGCACACGTCCGAAACGCATGTTTATGGATTTGGATGAGTGGTCTGTTTCCAAGGGCATTTCCACCTAGTGACGCCAGAAGGTAATAATATTCCCAAGTGAACACCAACCACTCAAAGTACTGACCAGCACATTCTTCAATATACCATCTGCTGCATTCAAATTGAAGGAGATCTTAAAACGCTTAACCAGAAATATTTGGAAAAGCTACGAAGAATAAAAAAATACGTTTTGACTGGTTCCTTATCGCATTGCAGATTTTACTTCGACGAACCATTCAGAGGCCGCGGTAAATACAGCGTTTTCAGAGTAGAAGGCGCTCTCCGCTGCACCTACTCTATCATCCCATATCTATCTGTGAGCAAAGTAGGAGTTTTGTTTGCATTACGGATCCTGGTACTGGAAAAATGCTGCTGTAAAACAAACAGGGAGTATTGCCAATTTAATAATCACATCAATTCTGTCACTTTACTCTGTAAATATTATACAGACGGCGTTACAAAATAAACGAAGAAAGACATAAAGAACCAACTAGATGCCACTTGTTATTTTATTGTACTTATTATAGGTTTAACATGTTTCGGGAATTACTATGCCCATCATCAGGAACTCGCGACTATAACGTTGATTACCACATTAGCCATATCGTTCTTGGTTTGCTGTATGTTGCAGGTTAGGTGCGGTTAGGCTGGAGTAGTGTCCGGGCTGCAGCCTTAAAAGGTTAATAATGGATGAACAATGCCCTGTCATTCCTAAAGAGAAAAAAGATTTGTAACCATTACATCTCCATGCCCCGTTGTCAACCGACGTTTAATGAAGAACTGCTGCATTCTGCTTCATGAGGGACCGATTTTTATGAATTTCCTTGTACATAACTGCAGGCAGTTTTGAGATGAAAAAAGTAAGCATGTGACAAATACAAACAATAAAACGAAAATTACTTGGAGTTTTTGTCGTTATTTAATTGTAACATGCTTATTGATGACGAAATTCGCAGTAGGGGAAACCTGCCGAGTTCATGTCTGAATAATAACTCCATTATTTGTGTAATAATTGTAAAATAAACACTTTCTCACTTGAAATTATAAACTCTGTTTGAATACTAAATCATTTTCCCACAATATTCGCCGGCCTTCACCTACATTTAGATTTCCTGATAAAAACACAGCTGTACACAACCCATTTAACATTGCGTCACTCGTCTTTGTTTGTAAACGAACGTCCATTTCACACGAAACAGCCACTAGTATGAATAACATGTTTCTTATCAACCTTTCAAAGAATTATGTCAACAGAGTCAAATTTAATTTCTTTCTACCAAGGGTGCCAAACTATGCTATTTATTTGCGACTCTGTGACGTAATTTGCACGGAACTGCGCAGATATTTACGTGATTATAAGTCACTTTTCAAATTTCTTTTCGAATTAAAAAATACAGTCTTAACAGACTTGGAAATAAACTATGTAAACAAACAAAAAGTTACGAAAGCATTGCGTTGCAATAAGAAAATAAATAGGTAGACTGTATTTAAAAACAAAACCGTAATTTGTAGTTTCCGGTTGAATAATAAAAGCATGCACATTTATAGACGAAAAAGACAAGATATATCTATTGGAACTTGGATAGCGAAAACATTTTACAGTGAGTTCTTAGTAACTTCACATGCTGCTTTGATCTTGATGTTTATTTGTTGCAGTTATAAAAGTAGTATGCTTCACATATCAACCCAATTTCGAGTTTAGTTTATTTTGCTTGGAATTATTTAGAATTTAGTATGCACGAAAGCGAAAATACAAAAAATAAATGTTTATATTTTGAGATTGAATTTCAAGTAAAGCACTTAAAAAATGAGAGTTGATCCAAAAATTCTTAGTTTAGACCCCAACATAAGAACTTCTTAAGGCTTCCGCGTACGATGTCAAGTTTCATTGCGATATATCAATTATGAATAAACCTGTCGCATATAACAAGATAACGGCCCTACACTACCTACCAACTACGTTACTTGATTGATATATTTTAATATAGAATATATGTACTTACTGCCTACTGGCTCTGTATTATGTTTAACTATTATATATATTTTATCTGTCTTATTTTAACTACATTATCTCTTTATATGTGGGCAGGGTAGCTCAGTCGGTATAGCGACTGAATACGGGCTGGACGGTCGGGGATCGAATCCCGGTGGGGACGAGATTTTCCGCCCGTCCAGACCGGCCTTGGGGACCACCCAGCCTCCTGTAAAATGGGTACCGATACTTTCCCGGGGGTAAAGTGCGGCCGGAGCGTGCTTCTGACCACTCACGTCTTTCTAGTGCCGCGGTCATTGAAGAGTAGGGCTATACCTCTACCCACCCTCTGGGCCACACCGGGCCTGTAACAGGATCACTTTACCTTTTAACTTTATCTCTTTATAGTCTGTCTCACTGTACTATATAAACTGCAAAGTTTGAGATCTCCACCTACCAATCGCGGTTTTAATTATTGCCTCTTTATTTTCTTGTATGTACCGCCTGATGATGACTGCTTTTAACAGTCGAAACACTGTATTTTGATATCTAATAACACTATATGTTGTGTTTACTGGTCACGTGTTGGTTTTTTTGTGATACCAGAACACAACGGGGAAGAATCGCCTTAATAAAGTAAATACATATGTCACTTTAAGTAAGAACACTCAGTCGCCAATACACCGTACCGCTACTGCCTTATCGCGAAAAAATCTTTGGGCCGAAATTCGAACTACAGAACTCTCAAGTACAAAGCGTGGGTGCCAACCACTGCGACGTGACGGCCAGCGGTACTGCATATAATGACGGAGCAACATATACAGTGTGGAGGAATGTGCCAGACATAGGGAGGGTGTTCCTTATGTTAAAGTATACCGATGTAACCCAAAACACCCATGTCCAAAGTTGAACGGTTACGGAGATAATGGCCAGAGATAATGGCCAGAGAAAAGTGTGGTCTTCTTGCGGGTCCACACACTGTACCTGTCAGCTGACAATCTTATCCATTTCCGTCCTTGAGTGTGGTGTCATATGACGGCAATTCAGCTCACGCT
>Ga0131853_10010746_pt1 | contig 16737 bp, 11 predicted proteins | sample TergutLab28metaG_FD_92764 | JGI IMG/M metagenome (GOLD analysis project Ga0131853, IMG submission 92764) | Labiotermes labralis P1 segment gut microbial communities from Petit-Saut dam, French Guiana - Lab288 P1 (version 2) (version 2) | ecosystem: Host-associated > Arthropoda: Insects >...
CACCTAGGCTCTCTTCTGCAAAACTGGTTCATCACAAACCATACAACTTTACACTTTTGCAAAATCTTCATGAAGTTCACACTGCAAGAGTACTGTTGTGTATCAGGCACCGTGAAGCTGTGTATAGTGATAAAGTCAGTCCGCTCCTACTGTATTTTCCAGATGAAATCACTTAGGTGGTCACATAACACTTAATAAATACTTCATCAGACAAGCCCTGCCACTCACATTTGCGAGTTGGTGTGCATGTGCACACAGAAAATGCACTTACAAGATTCCACAGGGGCAAAAAATTGGCAATTTTTTGATATGAATTTCAGTGTTTAACAATTTGTCCACCAGGTGCCAAGCATATCTTAGAGTTTAAGCATGTCATTTCCTGCACCAACAATATGTGGTAAGATATATAACAGAGGTTGTTAAGGTAGATTCCATGAGTATGTTCCACTTTATGTTGCACATCCAGTGCCATCATCAGGATTCCACAGAATTTTATTCCTAGGATTCTTTCCACAGATAATGCTTGTTTCACCAGACACAAGTAGGGAAATGGCATATGGCTAAAGAGCTATAATTCGATAACAGATCAGTTTCAGGGGTGGTGTGATACTGCAGACATTTTCATACTCAGTCTTTCATGCTATGACCACAGCTTAGATACAGGCATTATTTGAGTAGCAGTGAGATACCTCTTGCAAATAGGACAGACATGCTGTTTCTGAACAGTGGGGTAGATATACAGATTTGCATTGGGTTTGAGCCCTTACTGTCCCGATGCACCTAGGCCTTACAGACGGGCCCTTTGTGCCCCATACTCTGATATCAGCTCAGATGAGCCCTGTCCCTTTACCAAAGTTCCAGATGGCCCCCAGACTTACGATCTTAATGTCCTCTGGGTCCAAGAAAGGAACCCAGATATACTATCTATTTCTATCAAAAAGTCCCAGCAAGTGAATCCTCTCCAGGCTCCCCAACAAGGCCCCTATGGAGACACACCTGCTTATGGGGCATTTTTACATTTCTCTTGATATACCTCTGTAACATCTTTCGCGGTCCCCATTAAAGGAGCCCTCCTTCCAGGTCCCCTTCATGGAATCCCCTCGGAGAGATATGCTCCATTCCTGGAGCTTCAAAGTCCCCAGTATGCAAGCTCCCTCTCCTGATTCCAGGTTCCCCTCAGACCTAAAGGGACCCCCCTACAGAAAAAGATGTCCTAACCAGTGCCTTTCTTAACATATCTTCCATGGTCCCCAGTAAAGGAGCCCTTCCCAGAGGCCCGCCTCACTGAGCCTCTTCAGAGAGAAACGCTCCATTCCTGGAGCCTCCTTTACCCATCTCTCAAAGTCCCTGTTAATTGAGCGCTCTTCCAAGTTCCCCAGTGGGGCCCCTATGGAAAGAGATGCCCATCTCCAGAGTCTTTTCCACCTATTCTCTAGGGTCCCCAGCAAGGGAGCCCTCCCTTCAGGTTCCCTTCACGGAGCTCCCATAGAAATGCCCCATTTCCAGAGCCCCTTTCAGCCACCTCTCAAAGTCCCAGGTAGATGAGCCCACTCCAGGTTGCCCAACTGAGCAACATGAAGAGAGATGCCCATCCCCAGCACCTTCCTTTCATAACCCAGGGTACCCAGTAAAGGAGCCCTCCCTTGTGGCCCTGCACAATGAGCTTCTCCACAGAGAGTGCGCCATTCCTACAGCCACCTTCATCCTTCTCTCACAGTCTACATTAGACTGACCCCCTCCCCAGGTCCCCCAACAGGGCCCCTATACAGAGAAACACCTGTCCCAGAACCTTCCACACGTAAGCCCCCGGCATATCAACCCTCTCATAGGTTTCCCAGCAAGGCCCCCATGGCAAAAGGTGCCCATCTCCAGAGCCTTCTTTTGCACCTCCAGGTTCCCCTAACAGAGCTCCCATAAAGACAGATGCTCCATTTCCGAAGCCCTCCTCCCATTATCTCTCACAGTTCCCTATAAACAGACCCCCTCCCCAGGTTCCCCAATGGGACCCCTACAGAGACACCCATCCACAGAAACTTCTACATCCTATCCCCCAGAAAATTCATATTTCCCTCAGAGTCCCCAGTCAGGGAGCCCCCTCCATGTTCCCTAATGGGGTCCTCATGGACAAGGACACTCCATCACCAGAGCCACTGGTCTATTTATTCATTCATTCATATGTCTGCCAGAGTCCCCAAAAATGAGCCCGCCTACATATGGGGAAAAACATAAGGTCATCGTCCCAGAGCCCCACGCAGACAGTAGGCCTATATACAATGGGGTGTGGCCTGGTTCCCCAAGCGGATCATTAACAACACTGCTATCTCTACCCCAGTGCAAGCAGCCCTTGGCACATCACCTTCCACCTTGGCTTATGTAGACCAGAGCCCCGTTAGCCTGTGTGTCATAGCAACCTCCATCAGGGTATATCCTCCACGACTGTTACCACCCCCCACATGATCGAGGGTAGAGTAGAATATGAATCCACAATACCCCGAAGTACGGACGAGGGGTTGCATTTATGGGAGGTTGAACAATGGGGCGCTTCCACATTTTAACAGTTCTTCAATAAACATATCAACATCAACATTTCAGAATTACTGGGTAGGTCATAATGGTACATTACAATGGCCACCAAACTCAGCATGTGCTGCAGTACTGGAGAGTTTTATTAGACTTTCAAAAGATTATCATTACTGTGTTTGTATGGCTCCCTTCGCCAACTGTCAAGCCTCCTGAGCCCTGGCATTTACTCCATACTTTTATCTTTTTCTCTTCAAATAATATTCATGTTGTTCATACATCACATGTAAATTTAAATGCCCACCCCCAATAAGATGAACCGTACCAATATCTTACCTTCACCTCTGATCCACAGGTGTAAAGACTGTGTACAAACTATGGTAGATTACAGTACCAAATTATTGATGTGGCGGGTGAGGAGGTCTGTTTAACCACATGACAAATCATCTGGAGTTGACATTTCTCATAAAGTAAATCCATGGATTACCATTCACTTCTCTTACTTATGGTGTATACAATTACAACCTAGGGCAAAATCTACAGTATCTGCATTCCTTACATACCTTGCAATTGTCACATTATAAGTCCCTGAACAGTAACAGTGAGTGTCTCATCAGTGACACTCGTATGTTTAGCCTTCAGATCTTCAAAAACATTCCAAGCCTTCTGCTGAATTAACATAAGACTGCAGGCATAGACTGCTGGTCCTTTGGCTGCACTACTGAATGTGTGACATGCTCAGTATCCCCCACATTCTGTCTGTGGCGTTGGTGTCTGGCCTGCTATACCCCCACTTGTGGGAATGGTGCTCCCTAGCGAGTGACCAAGGTTTCATGTCTGGAAAGTCTATCTATCCATCTTGCATTTCTCTCTTGTTTTCCTCCCTCTGTGCAAGAGTGCTAAAAGTTTAGAAATCAGGGAGGTGAAGCACATGGTAAGTTCAGTCTGCATGTTTATGTCCAGGCAGATACTTGTGATATTTGTGGTCTCTTATTTCACTGAAAATGAGTACTTCACACAACTGTGGTTCCTTCTTTTACGAGTGATAACAGATCACACGTGGTCGCAAGCATGTGCTGGAGCCACATTTCCCCATCCATGTGAAATCGCAGCTCATACTCATGGCATTGGAATAAATGCTTCAAATTACATGCTTCTGGATCGGTATCACGTGTGTATGTACATCGCGGGCCTACTGAAAAAACTGACCAAGTCACAAAGTGGCAAATTTGAGATAAAATGATAGGGATTATATTGAAAGTGGGGTACTTTTATCAGGAAAATTTTCCATGCATGATAGGGCGTGAATGAGCATTCTACCACAAGTAAAATTCCAAAAGAGCGCATAAACACAAATGGAAATGCTGGGCAGGTAAATTTCATTATGCCCATTTGGTCAATTTTATGTCATACACATCCGTGCCATAATGTTATGAACATATAACACACTGGATTGATTGAAAACCTGTGAAGTTTCCATTCCCCATGCTTTTCAGGTTGCAAAAGAAGATCATTAAAATGCTGATGGGTTGTACGAGGGGGTGTTGATAAGTCCTTATCCTGAACTACTTCCCGATGTCATAGGACAGAATCAATAGTGTCGTTGGAAAGAGGGATCTGTTCATGTGCCAAATTGAAAGTCTTTTCTTGTTACAGAGGCTGAAAGGAAGCATGTCAGGCGATTTCAACAACATGGAGACATGAGCTGTCATCAAATTTTTTTTCCTGCAAAGCAAGGCGCCAAAGGAAATTCACGCCATTCTGATAGAAACAATAGGGGAACATGCACCATCCTATGCCACTGTCAAAAACTGGGTGGCCCAGTTTAAATGTGGTGATTTTTCCACCTGTGATGCGCCTCATCCTAGACGACCCAAGACAGTGACCACCTCGGAGATTATTCATCAAATTCACGAGCTAATCTTGGAAGACCACCAGATTTCGGCTAAATCAATAGCTCAGCAACTGGGCATCTCACGTGAGCGGGTCCTGAAATGCCTGAATGCGGATCAAAAAGTCAACAGTGCCAGTCGTCTGAGCAACTTTTGGAATTTTTTCGGCGTGATCCAAATGATTCCTGTTGCAACTGGTGACCACAGACGAAACCTGGTCATATCACCATGACCTGGAGACAAAGCAACAATGAATGGAGTGGGGGCATAGCAGCTCACCGCACCCCAAAAAATTCAGAGTGCAAAAATCCACTCGGAAAGTTCCCACCTTGATTTCTTGGGATCAAGATGGCATCCTCCTCATTGATTATCTTCCAAAGGGCCAAAATATCAATGCAGAGTATTACTTATCTCTGCTGGTGCAATTGAGGGACATTTTGAAGGAAAATGCCGGCCTTGGGGAAGGTCACTAAGGGGGTCTTGTTCTTGCATGATGCACTGGCTCACCAGGCACTTACAACCCATAAGAAACTGGCCTACCTGGGCTTCCAGTGTCTTGATCACCCACCCTATTCTCCAGATCTGACCCCGTTGGACTACCACCTATTCCCTGGACTGAAAAAACAATTGAAAGGTCACCATTTTTCATCCCATGCGGAGGTCATTGCCACTGCAGAGACCTGGTTGGATGGAAAACCTTCAGAATTTTTTTAAGTGGCCTGCAAAAGTTAGAGCAATGGGCTAAGAAGTGTATTGAGCTTCGTGGGGAGTATGTTGAATAAATCCCGACTTTCGTCGCTGTAGCTTGTTTCCTTCCCAGTCGGGCTAAGGGCTTATCAGAACCCCCTCGTAGAAGTAGCAACTTGCAGAAAATAGTTTTAAAAAATTTATAAATCTTACCACTCCCTTCCCAATACAGTCTTTCTCTCCTTTTGTTTATGATAAGAAATAAGAATCAATGTCCCGTAAATTCTAAGGTATATCACATTAACAACAGGCACAATGCAAATTTTCTACAACCTTTTGTGAATTTGACTTAATGTCAGAAGGGAATGTACTATTTAGGTGTAAAGGTGTTTAATAAACTTCCTGCCTACATAAAAATACAGTCTGATAATTCGAAGAAATTGAAATTGGTTTTACAGAAATTTTTAAATGAAAATTCCTTTTACTCTCTGGATGAATAACTTCAAACAAGTGAAATATATTTACAAATGATTTGGATTGGTATTTGAAAGTTTAGCACATTAAGTCGATATAAATGTATGTTCCTTTTTTCTTTATCTACTACTCTGTATTTTAGAGCTGTTTGTGTATGTAACACAACTACATGAAAGTACCAATCTTTTTTATGAAGTGGTAAATTATTTTCTTGGCCAGTAAGTAATGTATCTTTTAAATTGCTCTAATGCTATTACTTTTTGTACTAAAATAATTTATGTTATGTTTAAACCTCAAATATTGTACTACACCTAGTATCGAAAATTACTGTACACTTTTATATTGACTTCACTTCATCCAGCAAATAAGACTATTCCATCCCTATGGATTTTGTAATCCGGTACGGACCCAAGGAATGAAAATAAAAAATATATATGATACGCAACGATGTGTACCTTAGTGCTAACACCTTCTGCTGTTACTTCCCAAAACAAACTACAAAAAAGACAAAAATAATTGGGCGACTTTCAAATATAAAGCGCGATATTACTAGCAACAAAAAAAAAGTGTTATGTTCAATACATAGGCAAGAAGCTAATTTCCACGATTCAATAAAAACCTTTACATTAAGAGTGACTGTTACTGCCACACAGAACTGTATGGTAATCAAGATTATTTACTGTTTGGAACATACATGCCGCGCGTGGACGCCACGTTCTCAACCGGATGGAACACAGCCGGACATGTATACATACAACGAAATTCATAAACATAAAACGCTTTATACGTTATACATATAGAACAAATTGCACTTCCACAATAAAAATAAAACGTACCGCCACACAACACTATACAAGCCGCATGTTACACAACGCAAATTTCCACCATGGCACACCATACAGACGATCTTTATATTACTCAAAATGCTACAGCAAAAACGGACGCTCCAAAATGGAGGTAACCGCGTTGTGAATGGTTGAGGCTGTGACTCGGGGCATCAAGTGACTTACTGACACCTGTTGTCGCACATAGGAAATATCCACCTCTACATACTGTCACTGGTACGGAGACCGAACATAGATGTCTATTAGCACTTTACCCATTCCCCCTTTTTCGTCGTGGGAGCTGACCTACAATTTCCAGACTGGGTCAGAAACACTTATTGATGCTAAGCATTTGCCGCGATTAGGAAGTTAGAAGGACATCTACCAGAGATAGGTGGCGAGATGCTGACACGTTATGGCATTCATACTGATTTACTGCCAGCATGACGTACTTCGACTGAAAGGAAATCATTATTGGTACTATAACCGGCAAAAATAAATATGAAATTTATTTGAAGTATTTGAATCAGTTTTATTTTACTTTTAACATGTAGTTATTGCAAGTGTGCCAATCAGCTTCAACTTGCAGTTGTAGTGTTGGAATTTTTTACATTATTGGCCTTGGCATTATCGATTTGTCAATTTTTATTCTATTAATAAGTACCAAAATTTGTTTCTGTAATGAAATGCTTTTTGGAGCCATTTTGTTTTGTCTTATTAATCGTATTTCATGAAAACCAATGCATAGGACAGTTTTTGTTAAAATATCAATGCCTTTATTTTCCTCCAGTACACACATTTATGTTCTTTAAAAGTAAGTAAATCTTCTGTTCTTACTATCAGTTTCAAGCTGTTATAATTGAATTTTGACCTCTTTTGCAGATCAGAGGCTCATCCATGTGACAAATATATCCTGGTCGTCCTAGTGCTTATTGATGTAGAATCAAATAATTGGTATAGTGGATGGTACAGTTTGATCCCTTACCGTTCTATGTTTGTGATGGGTTCGGATGTTGTTAGTCTTCCTCCTGCTTTACTCACTCACTACTGCGACTGAGCGTGTACTGCTTGGTGTGATTCCAGTTATGTTTCCTGCTCTGTAGAGGGGGTTGATCTCGTTAACCTGTTACTCCGTGACTAGATCTCCACGGACACAATGCGTTTGCATACACACGCCCTCCCAGCACGTCATCCGTGTGTTTTTAGGGCAGTGTGTTAGTAGTTGCACAGTTGCCTTTGACAAGTTGCATTTCATGTACATATATTCAGAACTAGGTCATTTACTGGAAAATATGTATTTGTTTTATAATAATAATTAAAAAAACAATACAAAGACACAATAAAGTGTGTGCTCAACTACAGTTTAACATACGCAAGTAGGGGTAAAATTAGACCGTGGTATGATCATGTACCATAATCATACAACTTGAAACAAGTCGTGAGGGCAAGGCAACCATGTTAGGGCATCAAGTAGTACAGACCAACGGAATCATTCCTAACTATAAACTGGACATCATAATCCATGATAATGAAGAAGGAACATGTATGTTAACAGATGTCACAATTTCTGGAGACAGAATTGTGTTTAAGAAAGATGCTGAGAAGATTCTAAAATATAAAGACCATATAATATAAATTCAGAGCGTGTGTAATGTGAAAACAAACTGATACCAGTAACAATTTGGGCAAATGAAACCATCTCAAAATCACTCAATGACATATCAAGAAAACATGAAGTCAAGGATTGGCAAAAAATGGCCATATTGGGCCCTGCACGCATATTTCAGAAAGTACTAATGTAAAAGTACAAACATATTTCACATGTGAAATAACATTACAAGCAGCACAAATTTAAGTACAATAAAAACATCAACAACATAACAATAACTGCATGAACTGCAATGGGCCTCAAGTATGTTTTCTTATGGCCTTAAGGGTTCTATTATGGCACATTTGGTAGATAAAGGCTTCCTGTGCATAATGAATATTTTGGAAAAACTTCTTAACTCACACCTGGTTTTAAGATACTTTTTTTTTAAAGTATCAATAGCTACCTATTTTCCTGTAATTGTAAAATATATAATTGACATGTGAGTACATGTTCTTGATTTCCGTTGAACTATCTTATTTTTGTACTCACTACTTAATATTTTTTCAGAGACTCTAGATGTAATCAAAAACCTGTCAGATAAAGGTCTGAGGGTCTCATCTCCTCCTTTGAATGACAACATGACTGTAATAACCAGTGCTACCAACTCAGGCCCAACTGGAGCTGTTCTGGGTACATCTTCTACTTCAGCTGTACACTTTTTAATATGGGTAAATTAAGGTTGTCAGTCATCATAAAATTAAAGATTTATTTGTTATTGTTTTCTAAATATTATTATTCTACATTTCATGTCAATAATTATGTCTCAGTACGATGTTCACATTTATACCACTGAGTCAAAATTTTCCAGATTTCCCTATTACAAGGTATGTAACTGACTCAAATTTTTCTTCTTGTAAACACTGCCACAATATACAAAACACACAAGATGGGTTTAAAGTACTTTTACACTCTACAAACTCACGCATATACATTACATAAATACATTGCCAATGAGGATGATAACATTACGTTAATATTATTCATGCCTGCACATTAATAAACAATTCATATAATAAAAACAGCAAATGCACTGATGTTTAAAGAATCTTTTTTTTTTACACACGTCATAACTTTGACACGTTTCAATCTATCTTAATCACCTTCAGGCAGTTACTGAACATCAATAAAGCATGCTTTAATGATGTTACAAATGTTTCAAATTGATATCAACTATCTCTCTGAGCATGATCAAGATGGAAACATGTTGAAGTTATGACAAATTTTGTGTTAAAAAAAATATAATTTTAAAATATGTGCATTTGTTTCTTTTATTGTATGAACTGCTTATTAATGCAATGACATTAGTAACATTACTGCCCAAGAGGCAGACAATACACACCATTATAAAAACATTAAGGAAAAGCCATATAGAACAAACACCAGCAATTGGTTTAACAAACTGTGCAGAACATACCACCAACCTGTGTTTTACATATGCTTTATTGATATTCAGTAACTCCCTGAGGATGCTCAAGATTGATCGAAACATGGGAGTTATGACAAATCGTGTGTAAAAACAAATATAATTTTAACATTATTGCATTTGTTGGTTTTACCGCATAAATTGACAAATGTTATGTCACTTCACTGTTTGAAGTGCCTCATCATGGTTGGTATTGTTACATATTCCCAGTTTTACCTGTAGTGAGTTTGTGAGTTTAGGATCCCCAAAGTGGTGCTGCTGAAGACTCAAATCTTCTGGGATATTATGCTTTGTCATTGAGTAAATAGAACCCAATGTATCACAGGACCACTGTGCCTTCATCACCAGGATCAAGCAATCCAAAAAGGAGTCATATAAAAAGTTGGTGTATACTGTTTAGGAATGGGCGCTGAGAGTGGCAGAAGGGTAGTGCGAGTGACAAGAAGATGGGATGGCAATGAAACACATAGGGCATGGCTTCGGTGTATAGGCTGGGATGTTTGTTTCACAGGCCGGAGTTCAGGAATGAACAGTAATAATCAGAAGATGAATGAGTGGACAAAGAGTGGTGTTCAATCATCAGTGCTGTTAAGTGCCCAGGTTGTGTAATGTTAATGAGGATGCAGCAACAATGTGTAGCCTGGCCAAAATGACTTCTACATTTCACTTTTGTTGTAGAAAATTTTACAGCCACAGGAATGTCCTCCTCTTTTACATCTACCTAATCCTCAACTCTTATAATTATGACTTCATTTCCACCCTGTGATAAGAGATGTCTCACTACATGAACCTGGTACAACTCTCAGTAAATATATATCAGTACCATCCTGATGTATCTCTCATCTCAGCTATGATGATGGTGATCTCATTTCATTAATTAGAATTTGTGAGATATTTCATGGCACAAATATCAAACCAGGTTATGTAAATGTATGTCAAACTCTCCTTGACAGCAGGAAACATTCCCTTAACCCATTGTAGTACAGTTCTTGGCACTGTACTTCAAAAACACTGCTGAAACTTTTGTAAGCTTAGTAACCACGATATTTGGTGGGTTTTTAAGTCACCCAGGTGCCCAAAGGCCTTTATTTGTTACAGTTTAAAGTCAATTTCAAACAAAAGTTTTACTTCCCCTACCTATGAGTTCACACTTCCAGACAGAATTTAGATATCCTGGTAAAATGAAGACATAAGAAGACAAAACATTGGTCCCTACTTGACACTAAATTGTCATGACTGCCTTTGCAGAACTGGGAAACTTAACATCTCCAGTTTACAAAATATTCTGCACTACCTTGTATGAATGCAGATAATTATACATGGGAACTAGAGAAAAGTTTCTGCCCTGAAGAAAACTTGAGATGCAGAGATTCATGGAGACTATGGGCTATGACTCAAGTCCAACTTCCAGTAACAAAAATTATGTAATCAACATAAATCTTGAAAACACACAATGTAAAACAGGGGTATTTCCCACAGTAAAGACAACAACTGAACTGATTTATTGATAATTGTACCAGTGTCATGTCTAACCTATTCTCATAATAAGAATTTAGTCATCATTACACAAGTGTTATGTAGGTTCAAGATGTAAAAGCAGACGGCATTGTTGTGAATGTATCACTTGAATTCCATCTTGAAAATTTAAAGCAAGCTGTCACTGTTGATGTTTTATTTTATCTTTGCGCAATGCAAATGTAACTTGTATTGTCAACACACAGAAGTGGAAATAAAATATTTGTCCATGGTTGAAATTAAATTGTCACATACAGCCTCTGATGGCCTAAACAACTTACAAACCCATCAAACACAATGAACGGTGAACAGTCAGGTGCCAATTTTTTATCTCATGACAGCTGAGGATTTATCGCTTAGCATGGATGCTTAATTTTCCAAATGCAGTGATTCAGAATTAAATCGTATAATCCGGGTGTTCTAACATTAGACAGTCCAAACAAAAAAATTTTTTTTTGTCAGAACACATCTGTTTACATGCATAGGATTGTGTTGATCATTCAGTTTGATCAGTCTTTATGACATCACATATTCAAACATACTCTGCTGTTTTCTACTCCTGCCTTCATTTACAGTAAGTTACTTTGTTTTGTTTAAACATGCCAGGCAATTTGGGCAATGTTTATACATTCCTCCTCACACAAGTTTAGCCCTATGGGTTAGATTTTATGCCATTCTTCTGACTGCATTGTGCCTCAAGAGAACAATTTGTCCCATCACAATTTCTTTGGAAGGCTGGTCTCTTAGTGAAAAGAAAACCACTTCTCTGGCTGCTGCTAACAACAGATGTCTATTGGTGCTAGCATGTTATAGTGTCCGTGAACCTCTCAGAATACAGGGCTACAAATTCCAAACACAGCCTAAATAGAGAGGAATTGCTGAATTGATATTGTGACATCGATTCTGATGGTAATGTTTCTGTGAAACCTGACAGTGACGTGTAAACTGATATATAGTGAGAAACATGAGCCAGTTACATCATAAAGTTTTTGCAAGTGGAATCAAAAGATGAAGCAAATGGAGAAGGGTGTACAAGAATACAGTAAAGACGAAAGTCCAGACAGTTATGACACTACTTCCACATGTATCTCCAGGCAATTCAGCTTTGAGAAAATAGATAAGTGCAAAAAGCACCAGGATTTATCAGTTCAATAGTGATAAAACTGGCAACAGAAAAATATCTTCACTTCCTATCATGACTCTTCTGAAGAGTTTCCTCCCCCAGATGGCCTGTAGGACCAAGATAACAGTCTTCTGACCTCCCCTCTTGCAGATCTTGATTTAAATTTATACTGTAGTGTATCAACCAGTGATAGCAGGTTTCCAGAATAACAAAACACCTTCATAAACGGATATGTACCAAACAAGATGTACTGTGTTACAGTTCCTGCGGCATGCTACCAAGAAAACACATGGAGACAAGAATGTGGCATGCTGGGCTGTTCACTAGCGCTTTACAAAGACCGGCATATATGATAACATAGGACAGTAAATGTTAGCTTACAACATATTCTGCATTATCCCGTATGAAGAAACCAAAATTGTACTACACAGGGCTGAAGAAATGTTTCCCTCTCTGAAGGAGAGCCAGAGATACCCATACACACCAAAACTGGCATAAGGTCACTGAAGTGAGAACTGTCACACATTCTCGTCATACACATAAAGCTGTCATTACGAATGATACGAAGATGACAGATACAAAAAAGAAGAATTTTCTTCAGGCTAAGATAAGGCTGATCAAGGCAGAAGCATATATTTTGTGAAACTTGTGCCAGGTTCCTCTGAGGAGACATGGCCAGTCTTGTCACGTGATGGAAATGGAGTCGTAATTATAAACGTTGAGGAGGATGTAGACATAAAAGAGCAGGAGATTCCTGTGGCTGTAGTGCTTCCACCAGTAAAGGCTGAACATGAGTATCATTCTAGCATGCCTCACACTCCTACAGCATCTCAATCAATATTACACCAATCTCAGCACACCACAACTCTGACAACTGAACAACATTCCCTGGCCTCCCAACTATCTCTTGATCATTACTGCTGACCTGAATGTTCACTCTTAATATCCATTCTGAGCCACAAACATCCCAGCCGTTATTATTTTGCCCTGCCCTGTTCATATCCCTAATACACCTCTGGCTCACCGTCCACACCCTCCCTTCATCACCCCCAGCACCCGTAACTATAAAAAAAAAACACCAAATTTCCAGCACAGCTACTCCTCTTGGACTTTGTGTCCCTGAGATAAAGACACTACTATCCTTTGAAACATAATACTCTTTACCCCACTGACACAGTGCAACATCCCAGAGGACTGGAGTCTTCTTTAGTCATATATAAGTCCATCTTGTAGATATCTGCAGTGAGATGTTATTGTAATACACAGTGGGGACCGTCCACAGACCTGTGACATGTCCAATAAACCACCACAGAAATATGGACAATCTCCACGACGTATATGGTAATAAAAGATGTGAAGTTGTACATGCGGTTACCAGTCCTTCTAACGAAGCAGGTCATTGTCACAAGGCATCATATTGGTCAAACCTACTCAAGACACAGAAGTTTCTTTCAGAAAGCATTAGCAGCTGCTTCTTCAAAGAACAGTGCACCTCTGCATCATGTCTAGCAGGTACCACACAACAGTACAAGGACTGCAAAACCAAGTACTACATCAGTTCCCAAAGCAGAAAGTGGAACAATCAGTTAAAGCATCCAGTATATTACCATAACAGAAAAAGAACTTGATTAAAACTCTGATTTGCGGATTTAAAACCATTTCTTTTAAAGACCCTGTCCACTATCACATTGTGAAAGTACAATAAAAATAAGAATCCTATGTTTCATAGTGTTTTTATTTTATTATACCTTTTAACGCAAATGATGGACACTGCCTATGATGTAAATGGTATCAAGTGTGATAGGGTAAACCATACAGTTACTGGCCACCTGACAGTAATCGGCCAATGGGGATATATTTGTCATCTTATGATAAGAGTGTTTTTTTATGTAACTTCTTAATTCTGCCACCAGATGGTAGCCTCATGTTTCTCTCCTTCAGTTTTACACTTTCTTCTACCACTGTTTACTCTGAGAAGATGGCTACTCTCTTGTAATGATGTGCTGTTGATGTGGTAATTCTTGGGAATTTCTTACATATTGAAGTTACTTTAAGGCATAGTGGTTGCTCCAATTTTGTTACTACTGCTCTGGGATTCATTCAGTAGGTAACAGGCATGTACAGAGAACTAAGTAAGTTGTAGTAAACATATTGAAATCTAAGTCCTGAATGATGGGTGGCTAATAACTGGAAGTAGTGAATCACCATTTTTTAGTGATTGGCCACTGAATTACATGTGGCCCATTACTGTACAAATATTGTACATAGCCTGTTTTAGTGTCTAGGCTACCACAATGCCTAACGAGCCATTTATGATCTTGCCTCTATGGAGGCAGCAATTCAAGAACTACAAAGTAATCCTGATCTTTCATTGAGAGCTGTTGCAAAGAAGTATGGCATACCTCTGACAAGTTTGCAGTTTAAATTAAAAACTCATGACACAAGGAATCTTTTGGTCCATCACCAGTTCTTGTGCATGAAGAAGAACAAACATTAGTTACGTGAGGGAGATGTTGGAAATCACGGACTTATTATTTCGCAGGGGACAAACACATTTCAGCTAGGCCTAGGCATTATGTTGATTCCTTTATCACTAAAGGATACTGGTGTTTCTAATTTAAGGTGGAAATTGGAATTGGTATGGAAAGACTTTCCTAGGAAAAAAGATGACATATCGAGTGTCCAGAATTTCCTGATATTGCATCCAAGGCCGAATCCATTTAAAAATAATCACCCTGGAGAAGGATGGATTAAGGTAAAGGACAAATTTCACTCAGCATTTGCAATGTGTAGGCTACATTTAATTTTGCACTTCTATAACCATTAACCTTTTGTGGGAATAGAATTATGCAAGGTGTAATGAATTATTTACAGTTCTGTGTTTCTTTATATATACGCTTTTCTATGACGTCATCCTGAAATAGTGGAAAGAACGAGTGAGGCAGTAACTGCAGCAAGTTTATGCGTGTCAGAAGAGAACACATTGAAATGGTTTGATGACTTGCAAGAATATATGAGAGAGAATAATTTGGAAGTTATGAATGATCCCTCCAGGATATTTAATGGAGACGAAACTGGGTTTCAGATATGACCATCTACAGGTTCTGTCTTAGGAGAGAAGGGAGAAAAAAATGTGTATTCAATTGACAAGGGATCATCCTAGGAAAATATAATTGTAATGTTTTCATTTTCAGCAAATGGGAAAAAATGTTGACCAATGATTGTGTATCCCTATAAAAGGATTCCTGAGAAGATTGCTATGTCAGTTCCCTCTGAATGGAGAATTGCTCGACGTGACAGAGATGGATGACGTGCAAGGTATTTTATGAATATATTGCTAACATTTTACATCCATTTCTCGTTTCTCAAGGGGTAATATTCCCTGTGGTGTTGTTTGTTGATGGCCACAAGTCTCACCTCACGTATCAGTTGAGTGTTTTGTGTAATAAGAAGAAGACAGAAATAATGGCACTCTACCCAAATGCTACTAGAATAATGCATCCTGTGGATGTGGCTGTGTTTCATCCAGTAAAAACGTATTGGCGGAAAGCTGTGAGAGAATGGCATGCAAAACACCCAGGCAAAGTTCTGAATAAAGTGAAATTTGCACCCCTCATGAGAGAAGTCATCAATTTTGCTGCAAAACTTGAAACACTTGTCAAAGGTTTCCAGGCATGTGGTCTCCATCCACTGAATGCAAATTCTGTGGATTACACCAACTGCAAATTTACACAAAATGCAAATAAACAAAAGTAAAATATATGCTCTAGTTTCTGGACATTACAGCACTACAAATGGTTTAGGATACATATTGTAGATATATTTCACATTATTGCTGAAAGTATGCAAGTGGCCAATTACTGTAACATCCATGGCCATGCCCTTGTGTAACTTATATTTTGAAGTTTCATATCATATTCTTGTGTTTCTCATACTTGTAACTTTGTACGTGTTTTAAGGAATAAATAAGCATTCCAAAAATATATATCAAAATACTTTCCAACAAGATCCCTGACATCTGCTACGTGAAAAAGAGAAAATTTCCCTTAAGTGACCACTAACTGTATGGTTTATCTATACAGTACATGCATATGGAAGTGGACCTTGTAATATCAAGTGTAACAGACACTGCATGACTCATCTCTGACAATTTTAGCACAATCCATTCAGTCACAATGCACCATCAGATGCCTTAGTCACACTATCCACTTCACACCTGTGCAGATATAAACTGCTGATTTTTCATGAACAGGAGGGTGTCTCACATGAACAGTTTTTGTAACGGAAGCCTATTCATGGCAGAAATCCCAGAAGTGTCACAAAAGATTCAGCAGTCAGTTTCCCAGTGCTTCATTTCCTTCGAAATCAGCAATATATGAACTAGAGAATGAAGTTCAAAAAACAGGTTTCTTATTATGGAAGATAAAAGTGTGACACTGAATGTATGTTCTTTCAGAAGAAACATTATATGGTAGTGGAATGTGTTCAGAGGCATGTTCAAGAACATATTTAGGACTATGATCCCATAAAAATAGTATATGTCATACCAGAATCACCTAGGCTCTCTTCTGCAAAACTGGTTCATCACAAACCATACAACTTTACACTTTTGCAAAATCTTCATGAAG
>Ga0131853_10010747_pt1 | contig 16737 bp, 12 predicted proteins | sample TergutLab28metaG_FD_92764 | JGI IMG/M metagenome (GOLD analysis project Ga0131853, IMG submission 92764) | Labiotermes labralis P1 segment gut microbial communities from Petit-Saut dam, French Guiana - Lab288 P1 (version 2) (version 2) | ecosystem: Host-associated > Arthropoda: Insects >...
GTGTGTGTGTGTGTGTGTGTGTGTATGCAGGTACGTCTGTCTGCATGCATGTACGTATGTACGTGTGCACATATGTATGTATGTGAGTATGTACGCATGTATGTTTATATACATGTACGTATGCATGTATGTATGTTTATATGCATGTATTATGTTTATAGGCATGTAAGTCTGTATGTATTTGCGTATGTACGAAACACAAAATTATGAACTGGCCACACCCAATGTAAATTGCTACACAAGAACCCTTCCTTCGGACTGACCAACCAAACTATCCAATTCCCGGACCAGCTGCTAGGCTCTGTTACTTAGGTGTATCGGTGTGATGGGCTTCGCTGTCACGCAGAGCAGTGGGTAGGCAGGGCACGAGCGGCACCATCCCTTGGGATCCGTAGTGGGTGGTGCTCTTCCTCCTTCTGAGAACTTCATTCAGCCTTGTCGTATCAAAATATTCTTCCCGCGTCACGTCAGTATTACGTTTTACCCAAGAGGATATTCTGACAGTCTGACTCTGTCCACTGTGTTCGAGTGTATTAGCCATTTTTGTCTGTAGCCATACATTTATCCCTTTCCGAGCAAGTATTTAGGTCCTTTCGCATAAATTCGTGTTAGTTGTGTGAGGAATTGAATTGTCGAATTTTAGATTAGTGTGGAAAAACTATTAAACGAACTGGACAAGCTTGGAATATTAAAATTATTACTGAAACAAAAGATAAGAGAAACAGTAATTAAAAATGTGGAAAGCATGATTAAGAAGCCACTAATTACGTTATAAATCGAAAACGAAGATTTCTGGATTTTAAGACTTGGAAGATTGCTTTAATATGGGTAAGTATTGCTTGTAGATTGAGGGTTTGGTCATTAAATAACAATATTATTTGTAGAATTAGGTATACATGCTGCTTACTGCAAACATAAAAATGTGGTGTTGGCCGCAATCTATGTAGTCTGACTCATCTAATAAACATGACGAAATATTTATCTCAGTAATTAACCAACTTGATGCACAAAATTTTTGTTTTACAATAAGTTTTATTTCATACCTCTACATGTTTCGAGCACATGTGCTCATCATCAGGAGGTCAAAATTGCATTATACATCCTCTGGTATCATCACATATATAGGTGGCCGTCTCGTGCACCTGTGCACGAGACGGCCACCTATATGATAAAAACTGCAAATTGGTCTTCAAGCACAGTACCCGCTATTCTTGTCCGATTTTAACGAAACTTGAATTTTCTCGACAGAGTTCCGAAAAATACTCAAATATCAAATTTCATTTTAAAAAAAGTCGTCCTGTGGAAGCCTAGTTGTTCCATGTGGACACAGGGACGGACGGACAGACATTAAGAAGCCAACAGTCGCTTTTCGTAATATTGCGAACGCGCCTAAAAAGCAATATGGCGTAGCGGTGACTCTCTGTGCAACTATTCGCCACGTACAGATTCCGAATCTCGGCCGGATTGACGGCTGTAATCTTCATGAGATTTTCAAAGTTTTCTTCCGTCTCTCCAAATAAATGCAACGATCATACTCATGCAGGTCAGGATCACAGCTTTCCAAAACCCTACACATTCACAATTCTTGCTACTGTTTCGTTCCATTAGACGTTATGAAATCTCTTGAATTTGAAACAGCGTCATCGAAATCTAAGCCTGCATACAGTCTTAGTCATTCATCTACCACTTTGATTGTAAAAGCAGTCCCTGTACAGGCCTGGACGGGCCCAGAGGGTTTCAGGAGGTTGAGGCTCCCAGATTTCATGACAATTGGCACGTGAAGGTGGTACGGTTGTCAGCCCTATGCACCAGCCCTCTTTACCCCCAGGAAATATTCCTGGTACTCATTTCTGTTAGAGGATGAGTCAACCCCAGCGCCATAGTGCGGCCGGAAGGATTATGTAAATAAAAAATTCCAGTGGCGCCATCGGGAATCGAACCCCTGACCTTCCGGTTTGTAGCGCAGTGCCTCAACCAACTGCGCCACCGCGTACCCCACTTTGATGGTATTAGAAGATAAAATGTTAGAAGTCCATCATCTGTAAATATGTCGTAAAAATCCGTTGGTTAATTGAAACTTTATGACAGCATTTTGCCAAACAAACGCTTATGCCAATCCAGTGACACTTGATTCTATATTAGGAGATCAAACCCTATTGTGATGCTTTAACCCCCACTTATGTAGTCTTAAGAGAAGAAAATCTTTATTATTCAATTTTATCATATTTCAACAATCTGGCGCTAGTAAATCACGGACTTATGACGAGATAATTAAGATTCCAGTGTTATTCGCACCACTTCTAAGAAAAACCAAAAAAACAATTTACAACACAGCACAACTATATTCAGGCAAGTCCGTGTGGGAGTTTTAGTGGACACAGTGCCCTTCGAACTGGTTTTTCTCCCAGTACTTCAGTTTTGCACAGTATCATTCCACCAGTGTTCCTTACTCATTCAGTCATCTATCATCGATGCTATATAATTTCAGTAATTGGCGTCATCAAATAACGCACTTAAAAAAGGGCCAACATTTACTGTCATTTTTCCTGGAGTACTGGATTGATGTGTTAATCCTCTACTTCAGCTATGCAAACTGCACGTATGTTGAAGTATCGAATTAATTGCGTAAAACAGTCAATCTTCAAGAAATGCAGAAAAAAGTCAAGTGCAAAGCGAACTGCAGTCAATGGCGTAAGTAAGGTGGAGTCTTGATAGGCCTACGGACTAATAATTTGTGATCACAGGTTGATGCCCACAGCACGGAACTTCCCCCCCCCCCCCCGCCCTCCCTCCCATGGCGCAACAGCCCCCAGTGGGCCAGGGTCTCCTCAATTTCGAGGCTTCACAGTCACACTCAGACCTACCACGCCTGGTAAGACTCCTCTGGGCAGGTGATCAGCCGGACGCTGACAACTCTACCTGACGACACACAACACTCACAACAGACTGGCATCCACATGCCCCGGACGTGATTCAAACCCGCAGTCCCAGCAAGCGAGCGGCCGCAGACCCAAGCCTTAGACCGCGCGACCCCTGGGATCGGCAGCACGGTACATTAGTAGATTAGATTACTTTACAAGATTGAAGGAAGTTTTTATTTGTGTCTTGTAAAGCACCTGCATGAAACTTTGGAATTCAACATTACGTTACGTAACGAGAGCTTTCTAGATTCAAAGGTTACATACATTTTATAATTGGCAAGGACCGGAAACAAGCAATCCCGGCCTACATGGAAGCTGTGTAGCGAAGTTTCCTTCCGTGAAATGAGGACAATTATATGACTGCTCAGATGTCAGTAACAAGAAATACCCTGTACTTTCCAAATACAAATCAGATAACACATCGCTTCACTGCTTAATTCAATATGCATACTTATGACTAACTTTAAACACAACTGTCGTTAGAGTCCACAATACTTATTTTCTCTTGACGGTCAGACTCTTTTTCGATATAAATTCTCCATTTGTAATTTTATCTATTATGTAACTATTTATTCTTATTATCGTACAAATTCGAAAGACTGCCCGTGATGTGTGCGTCTCTGGGTACAGAAAGGACAGGTTTCAAAACAAGCTACCATAAGACACAAAATCTTAGTTGGAAAACCTGAAGGGAAGCGATGGCTACGGAGACCTGGAAATAGATGGAAAGACATTCTTAAATGAATATTAAATAGACCGTTATGTTGTCAGTGTTGGAACAGGAAGTGATGCCGATAATTCACTACAAACTACAGGCAACATGAACAAATAAAGAAACTCACGACGGACAGTCAACAGACGCCTAGCGTCTGACATGACAAAAACCCAAATGAAACTTGAAGACAGAAGAGAACAAGCATTGAAAACCGTCCCATTCATAAAACGCATAAACGCTGAATTAAAAACCAACGTTTCGCAAGCACATTCTGTCCCAATCAACAGCAGAGATTGATGTCTTTTTTAGTGGTGTGCTAATTAAATGATAAAAGCAGAGATTGACTCGAGCATATTCCAGGCCCTCTATTTGTCGTAATGTTAAAATCCCATATAAAATAGTGCGTGTAACTTTATAACATATTTCGCACTTCGTAGCTTAGTAATAAACGTACAAGCAGCACCGATTCATTGCTTTGTCTGTGTTAACACTTAACACTTGCTTTAAATGAAGATAATCCACAGACAATATAGAAGTAAACAATACAGTCAACAGTATAACTTAGCAGTAACGCGCTTTCGTGCAACGATTGTTAGAGTGGAAAATTAAGAAGCCTTAGATATTATGAGTGTGTACTTATAGTATTAAGTATCCGGCATGCAATGCGCATGCGCCATATCATCATTTGTGGCCTGCCCGGCTGTACCGTATTTTTCCATATTATCTCATAAAAGGTACTATTTTCGAAAGAAAAAAAGTTATTGGACATAAAATGTGTGTTTTGATTTTCTTTACAAGGTTTTCTTCAACATTTATCATTCTAAGTAGAACTGAGCGATATGACCAAAAATGCGTATTGGTTTTCGTGTAAAGCACACGCTGTTCTTGTCAGATATTAATGAGACTTGGATTTTCTCGATAGATTTTCGAAAAATAATCAAATAGAAAATTTCATGAAAATCCGTCCACTGGGAGCTGAGTTTTCCATGCCGGTATGCAGACAAACCGACGGACAGACAGACATAACGAAGCTAATAGTCGCTTTTCTCTATTTTGCGAACACGCCTATAAATCACAGTACATTTCGTGGCTTCCGCAAACATATCTGTCCGGAACAGCTCCGTGGTGACGCTGTCTCCCATCCAATGGACACCGCAGAAATATTTTCCCCGTAGTAAGACAAACGAAGCGTGATGCCTAACACTGACCTCTAACCTTCTACCCTTCTCTTCCTCCTCCACCGCTTCTTTAAAATCTTTCTCATACTTTCCTTTTCTTCTTATTTATTTTCGTTCTATCTTTCCTGTCTTTCTCCTTCAGTGGCTGGCTGTTGGCCCCTTCTTATCCTTCGGTTGGTTCTGCAATGTGGAGTTCTTGCCTGTAAGCCCTCTTTCGTAATGCTGATCGACTGCATACGTTATGCAAATGTGGGTGGCCCTACCTTCGAACAATGAACACAGCTGCAGCATTCCTCACAAGTGTCAAGCACAGCCTACGCTCCTACGCTCCTACTGAAGAAACGTGCAGTTCCAAGCATATATCATGACGCCTCCTTTCTGACTTCATGACCTTCTCTCGTCACAGATGCATTATTACTATTACTACTATCTTATTTTCATGTTATGGAGAACGTATTGTTTAAATAGGCGTTTGTTACTCCTACGTTAAATCTTTATGACAGAAACTCACAATTTCGCATCAAAGAGACGTTTGCAATTTTTGGCTTACAAACAACATTTCTCAATAAAATGTGTTTATATATATTTATATTTATTTATTTATAATATATAATAATATTAAATTTCACACACCTAAAGTCAGCAGTTAATTAGCTATTTGCATGAAAACCGAAAGCTAAGGAGAAATTCGCATAACAGCCTTGTTGTTGTTGTTTTAAAAAATTACCACTTCATGTCACTCTAATTCACGCGTTCGCACACATCCATATTATCTTTGTTACTTACAGTAGGACATTAAGATTACGATATTTCTTTCTTAGCCTGACCTATTGATACCTACCCACTGTAGGTGTGGAGGGTTATTGTTGCACTTGATCACACACACACACACACTCGACAGGACTCCTATGGACGAGGGATCGGCCCCACGCAGAGACCTCTACCTGACAACACACAACACTCAAAGAGACATTCATGCCCCAGAACGGAATCCAAGCTGCAATCCCAGCAAGCGAGCGGTCGCAAACCCACACCTTAGACCGCGAGGCCACCGTAAAATGGTTCAAAATTTAAAAGAACACACACTGACACACACACACACACACACACACACACACACACAGGGAGCACGGCGCATTGACAAGCTTGCGCCTAAAAAGGGGAGAGCAGGCAATAAATTTTATTCAGCCCGTTTTCTGTGTATGTAAACATATCTGACACTTTCATATCAATGCGCATCTGTGGAAAGGAAGAGCAGTGTGTGTTTTGGGTCGTAAATCTGACACTACAAACTTCCACTCACAGATAACACAGTCTGACAAGTCTGCAGTTACGGAACTTCTGGAAAAATATCGCATTCCACTTGAGCACAATTTTCATTCTTCTGTTGTTTACTCATTAATTTGTCTGCGATTAAACTTTAATTAATGATACCTAAGTTTTTTTTAAGGAAAAGTAACCAGTCTCGATACCAGTGTCAAAATACAGGGCGTTTCATAATGCACTCCGGGATTAATTTATTATAGGAAAACCGAAGGACACGTATTTACGAAACCTGTACAGATAGAAGGAACTCCATTTTTCCCCCAGTAAGTTTTTTTTCATCGTAGTTCACCTTTCTGCCGCTAGACGATGCGAGTGTACGTAGTAAGAAAATGGCCGCTCCTGGGGAGAAGTCGTTTTGTGTGTTGGAGTATCACACGAGTAAGTCTGTGGTTACTGTGCAACGTGCATTTCGTGCAAAGTACGCCACGGACAATTGCCACGTGACCTCGCTGACCTAAAGGCAGGGATCATTGCAGCAGTGGAGTATACTGATGCACCCTGGTTGACGCGTGTGTGGCAAGAATTTGAATACCGTATCGATGGGTGCTGTTTCACCGGTGGTGCACACATCGAACATTTCTAGTTGTAAAAAAAAAATTTTTTTTCAGTTTTCCTGTGGCTGTGAACAATTCCATTAAGGTAGGTCCTTTGGTTTTCTTGTTATAAATGTTTCCAATCACGGAGAACATTATGAAACGCCCTGTATTTCTAATGATTGTAAAGTGTTTCAACCGAACATGGGAAAACTAAAAGCAAATATGTAACGGGAACACTCTTTCTGAGTATCGGTTTCCCAAGTTAAAAAATTTAGTTATTTTTGGAGGAACATTCCGCTCTAGCGTCGAAAGGTAAGTGCAAAATAATTTATCATATTACTGAAAACAATAAAGCAGATGTAGTAAAATGAAAATCAGAAGAAGAAAATAAAACAGAATGCTAAAAACGTGCACCAACCCGAAAATATAATCTGTGGGTTTAATCATAAAAGTTTGATGTGACGAGATCTACACACACTGTAGAACTGCCTAAGGATCTGTTAAGTCTAAATCCTCGATGATTCAGAGGGTAAGAAGGTTTCACTAGTTCAGTTCGAAATGAACAAAGGCCGCAGCCGTGGGCTGTTAAACACAACGTTATTTCATGATCAACAAGTTACTGATTGACAAAGTAATGTCTCGCACATTGTTACATAAACGTTTCACTGGATCTTGAAGTATGCAGAAAGGTCAAGGGGTATACGTTTATGCAGCAGCTCAGGATCAGTTCTTCACAGCCGTCGTCTTCCTCAGGTCCAGCTCGCGGATGACTATCAGTCAATTTTCCTTATAATAACTCGCTCATAATCCTAATCCTTCCAAGAAACCATCTTGTTCCTTGTTCCTTAGGAACCGAGGGAATTGACTTGTACCGTGCATTGTGAAACATTAATTACTATTAAAACCAAATAAATGTACTCCTGTTAAAATTTAATTTAAGTTTTACAAAATCTCTTCTACAAGTTTCGTGCCATGAAGGTCCATCATCAGGAAGTCAGTTGTAGAATGCAAGTGTTGTAGTATAAAGTTTTGTCCAAATATATATGGCATTTTGATGAATCATCAATGTGTGTATACTCCATACTATATGTAATACACATTGATGATTCACCATTATACCACATATACTTGGACAAAAATAATTAAAACACTTTATTATCCAACAGATGTATAAATATATAATTCGTACATATAATTATAACAATTTTAAAATATTTAAAATTGCTCCAACATGTTTCGAATCACAAGGGAACCATCATCAGGGAGCTCTATACAGTGCCTCTCTAGTCTGTGTAGTACACACACCAGGGCAAATATGCTGCCATAACACCGACTACGTCCATATCAACGGACGCGATAAAACCATTATTGTAATTTTAGCCAATCACTGTATACAGCTCCCTGATAATGGATCCCTTGTGATCCGAAAAATGTTGGAGCAATTTAAATATTTTATAATAATTCTAATTGTATCTACGAATTATTTATTTGTGCATCTGTTGGATAATAAAGTGTTTCAATCGTCACTGATGCACGGTACAAACATGAAGATAACTTGGACAAAACGTTATACCATAATGCTTGCATTCTACAACTGAATTCCTGATGATGGACCTTCATGGCCCGAAACAAGTAGAAGAACTTTTCTAAAATTAAAATTAAATTATAAGAGGATTGTATTTAGTTGGTTTTAATTGCAATAAGCTTCACTTAGCATAGTAGATCATGCGAAGAGATCTAATTTGCATTTCGATATACTACACAGAGTACAAATATGAACATTTTTGCGTCATACAAAATATACCCCCGACATAATCCAGTTTTCTCCGTGAAAAATCACCTTTCAGAATTTTGCACTTACAAGCCCTAATGAAGCCAGCGGAATCAGTAGACTGACTAGAACATGAATGGAACGATCGAGGTTCGGATCCTGGCAGCAGCCGAGCCTCTTCTCCACCGCTTCCAGGAAGCACTGCAAACCTCCCTGTTAAGAATCCAATAGCTACCGGCTACATTTTGCTCGCCGAATGTTCTTCGTAACGAAACAGGATACATCACTTTCTCTTTACTGTTTATTCAGTATAGTTTGTAATTAACAGTTCAATCGGAATAGCGTCTTGCTACGAGCTGGCTGGTTCCGAGATCGAACCCTGGTGCGAGCGAGATTTTACGCACCCTTCCAGAACAGCCCTTGGCCCCACCCAGCCTCCCGTAGGTTTGGTAACGAGTCTTTCTTTCGGGGGTAAAGCGGCCAGAGCGTGGCGTTGACCACCCACCCCAATCTAGCGCCGAGGTCAAAGAAAGGGTACAGCTATACTTCCACTCCCCTTCCGCACCTTAATGGCCTGTTAAATTTTAGAGTACCCTATGTGTGAAACATGAATATTACACAAACCAAAAAAAAAATTATAAAATTGAGATGCACGGTATTTTGTGGGGAAGTAACGCAGATTTAACATCATGTCTTAAAATTGCAGTTGATATCCTTGTTGCCTAAATATATGAAATACGTGTTTTGGGGTGATGACATACGCACGTCCCACATACGGCACACCAGGATTTTAAAGTTTAAGTAGTTCGGTTACCAAGTTTGTCTGCCTTGGGACTCAGGATGTGGACTTGTCTTAGGGTCACTTACGGGGTGAACACACTGAACACAGCAGACAGAAATACAAACTGTCGCTAAATGAACTGCAAGATGTTCAGATACAAAACTGTAATACTAAATTCGTTAAAAACATAAACAAATGAAAGAAGTATTTTGGGGAAGACACAATAAAAATTCGAACAAACTTCCAAAATTTCTGAGACAAAGTACAGATCGACCAAGTAGGCATAAATTTTATTCGCCTAATTAATCATTAGATTCAATAAATATGATCACGTCACGATAAATTACTTTAATACGTAAGAAGTGGTGATAATCCTAAATCATATGTAAATATATGGCATCTCCGCGAAATGACTTCTGATAATTCAAGACGCGACTAACTCAACAGAGGCTAAGCACAAACATATATCATCTCAAATGTTAATTGCATATCACGAATGTAAAACCGTAGTTCCTTCTGTGGTTATTCATATTAACGTCTTTCCGATCGTTCTGGTTAACTGTGAAAACCTTGTGTTCTATCAACCTGTTAGTCAACTTGAATATCTGAAGGCCCACTATCAGTTATTTTTACGTAGCAGGAAGAAATTAATGTTTCTCACAAAACTGCAATGAATGGCACATACGCTTCTAAACTTTATAGCCCCGGAAATGTCACAAAATCTTGTACCAACATTGCAGTCTCTCGACCAATTGAATCCTTCCACGGACGGTATGGCTGATGTCGGCTATTCAGCACGCGCGAACAAGTTTTCTTCCAAAAACGCGATTCATTTAGGAGATACCTATTCCTCGCTGAGTTCCGTGTCGCTGAAATCCCTCATTCCAAGGCATTAGCTTTGAAATCAAATTAAACTAAAGTTACTCGAACTCACAAACAAAATTGGAATTGTTAAAACAAGTTTCTACACCGAATGCAGCAGTGCAGCGAAGACAGCGATGGTGGCCACTACAGCTGTAATTCCACTCGTCCACTAACCCACTGAATATATATATATATATATATATATATATATATATATATGGCGTCATGTGGAAAACTTTACTTTTGGACATAATCAAAGCATGTAATCAATCTAGAGACTACGTGACTTGAATCAAGATAAATTACCTGAGCAAATTCCTACGTTAACTCAGTATGAAGTCGTACACCTCGCCTTCTCCTATCTGTTTAACAGGTAGGAGCTTCAACTAAGGTGGGTTCGCCGCCCGGTGCTCACCCAGAGCCAGTAACTCTAATTTACATTTAGGGCCAATTTTACAACCGTATTAGGAAGGTGTCTAAACTTTTATTATTAAAGGTAAAGGTAAAGCAGAAGGTTCCAGGAAGTTAAGGTTCCCAGATTTCGTGACAACGGCATAGGATGGTGGTAGGTTGTCAGCCTTACGCACCGGCCGCCTTTACCCCAAGGAAGTACTCCTGGTACTCATTTCTGTTAGAGGCTGAGTCGAACCCAGGGCCATAGTGCGATCGGAAGGATTTTTATGTCAATGAAAAATCCACTGACACCAGCTGGGATCGAACCAGCGACCTTCCGACTTGAAGCACAGCACATTAACCACTGTGCTACCGCGGTCCCCAAACTTTTATTATTACAAAAATAAAATTACTAGTGGTTCAGCCTACACTCGGATACCACATCACCAACAGACTATCCCGCTACATAACACCAGCACGCCTCAAGTCAGCCTACACAACGCAACAAATAGTCGCAAGCTCCTGAATATGGACGTATAAACGTCTGAAACATGTTGAGCAGTAGATAATAAAGCAAGTGTCATCTAGTTGGTCAACCTTTATTCAAAAAAAGTGAGAGGATATTATCAAATTAATTGTGGTGGAATAGTATGATAATATAAGGACTGGAATCATCTGGTTCGGGAGAAGTTTCTGTTATCAGGAATATCTCTTACACAAAATTCTACTTATCGAAACACGAGACAAAATATGGGGGTCGAGAGTTAAGTCAAAAAAAAAATACATAGCTAGTTTGCATCATTAAAGAAAGAAAAACGCCCCCCCCCCTCCAGCTTGACAAGAAGAATGCACAGTGAATAAAATAAGAATATTAATATTCCACATGCGTCTTAACGAATCTTAAAAACAGAAATATTTAACATTTTCATTATATTAACCTTCTTATTTTAAATCTGAATCTGACGTTCAGGTGACCGTGTATCGTGATAAATGCTTATAATAAAACCAACTACATGCACTAATTTCTCAAATTTATTTTCGGAATAAAACTCTACATGTTTCGGAGAGTTTCTCTGTCCATCATCAGGAGCTTGCGGGCAGGATCACGACGTCCGTCCTGATCCTGCTCGCAAGCTGTAACTGTAACCTGTATGACATGTACCATTGCTGTGTGTACAGTGAAAAACTCCTGATGATGGACACAGGAACTGTCCGAAACATGTAGAGTTTTATTCCAAAAAGTAAATTTGAGAAATTAGTGCATCTAGTTGGTTTTATTATAAGTATTTTAAATCTTTAGTTGGACTTGAAAGAAACCCCCATAAAATCCTATTCTTATGGGGAAATATGTTACTATCCAAAAAACACAATTAACAAACTTTAAGTTACCGCGAAGGGGAGTTTCAAATGCTATTAACAATTGTAAAGACTTCGTACGTGCGATCTCACAGTTCAAATTTACATGCAACATTTAAAATTTTACTTTCATTTCATGTTTTTATACAAAGCGAATGATGGCCCTTATTGGCCGAAATACGTAGCGCATTGATACCAGCACATTTTTACACCATAAATATAGTAGTGTTTGATTATGGCTTTTGTTAATAAATCGCTAAGGGGTCCAATCAAAGGCGGTGAATGTACTGACCAGTTGATTGGTCATCATCTTCCCATAAACAACTATGATCCACGAAGTCAATGACTGATATAGTATATTAGTGAGAGACATGCACAGCTATTTGCTGACGACATCACTCAACTCCACAGCAATCACATCACTTTCGAACGTACTGTACAACTTGCACAGACCGATAATGATACAGCCTCTTATCTGCATATGTAATTCAACACCAACTTGTTACACAACGCCTTTTGATTTGTTAAATAACCGCTCCGACATGTATAGGCCTTAACTGTTGGCCAAACTCAGGGAGCTCGTTTCCAGCATCCAATTAAACCTTCGCAACACTACACAGCATTCAGGAAGGTGAACATCGCTGACAAACCCCGGTGCACGGAGAGGGTAACGAATTTTACGCAACTACGAGCATGCTCCTCGGACCGGAAGCTTTGAACGCTATTTGTGTATAAGCTGCTTACACGAAAAATTCCTGGAAATCTTATTCATGAACGCTTGCAATCCAAGGTCAGGTCGCATGTCACGCGACCACATATCCGCCAAAACAAGAAGGTTTGGTTTGCAATCGCGACAGAAGCCACTATCGGGAATGATGCAATCTCCGAATCCACGTCTGATAACTCGAAACTTGGAAGGAATTTAAGGAATGCGGATAGAGCGGGGTTGGTTTCTGCTTTCGCTATGCATTCTAACAGCGTTCTGACTCAGACCGCCGACTTCAGTGTACCTAGTCTTCGCACAGCTTTTTTATGAAATAAGACCTGTTTACTTTAATAATCCTTTGTAATACAATCAGCAATCTATGTCTCAGTCTCCCATGTGGTCTGTGGGATTTCCGAATAAAATTCTACATGGTTTTCCAGCTCTTTTACGCCCCGTCTGTCTAATTTAAATTCCTGGTTCATCTTCACAGCAGTAACAAGAACAGACCACAGCTTTGTGTATAATTCTAAATAATGATCGGGCTCCTTTCATTTATGCACCATATCAAAAAAGAAGCATAACAAACGTTGTCTCCGTACAATTCTTGCCTACTCTTGCTTTTCCTTTCACGTTAGTATGTCATCGCTGTAAACACACAGGTTTATGAATCTTAAAAATCATCCAGCTACTGAGCCAGCCTAATTTTGAATTTCCTCCTGTAAGTCTTTTACCTTGTGACATTTGCTAATAGCTTAGTTTTTGGATATAGTATCTGCAGTAATGACAAATGGGGCTTATCTGTACTTTCCGTACCAGCTTTACTCCTTCCGTAAGAGACTGTGAAACTTATCAAATTTTCAAACCCCATTACTTTCTCTCCTACAGGGAACACTTCTACCTACCTGCAATTCTTATTTCTCCACGTCAGGTAAGCGATCACTTACTGCCCCCTTTTGAGCGAAAAATCATATCAATATCGTTTGATAACCCATCATCCGTCATGTACTTACCGCTCGCACCAGCTGAGCCCCCCCCCCCCCTGCGGAGCCCACTGAGTCTCCCAATCTCCCCACACACACACACACACACCCGCCAGTTAGCACTCTGTTTCTGCTCAGCGGTTGTGGAGACACCAGACACAGTGCCCGTACTGTGGGCTACCGCAAACATCCTAGTGCGGTGTGCAGGCATTCATTGCACATACGGATTCTGTGATGGGAACGCATGGACAAAGACTGACGAATACAGGGGCCGGTTTCGCAGCTGTCGTCACCCAAGCAGAGTATTTCACGCGTTTCAGTTCAATCTACTGACGTTATAGGGATATGAAGAAGGTCCTCATACCAATCACACTGTTCACAGCACCTCGAAATTTCAAAAGATAAGCCACTTGACGGGAAGTAACCCTAAACACATTTTTTTCTGAGAAATAAATTTCCCTGTATTCTAAAGGCATAAGGAAAACATAATGTGCCGTCTTAAAAGAATTCTGACATGTGCAAAGCCAGTGCAGGTAACTTCGTCGAAAACAAAGCCGCCCACCTAAGCATGTGATGTAACAGCACACGGTACACATAATTACATACAACACTAATATTCTTCACTCAGAATGATCTACCGCTGACTATTAACCACCTGAAGTTTAGGAGAGGCGTACAGATGGTTTCTACGGATACAAATCATTCACGACTCTCTGCGTTGCCGTACTGTGCTTTTACATTAAATCTGATTTAATCATCTCTTTTTTGCATCTCACATACAAAGATATTTGCGAAAAACATTACGCCTTGTGTCTCGATTTCCTCCCACGTAATGTGTCCTATTTCTTCCTTCTCTGTCAGTTTTAATTTCCGTTCATGTCTCGTTTGTTCAGGTAGTCCTATAAGGAATATCGCTTCAACATTACTCAGCATGAAGTAACGTAGCGTTTCTCAGCCTGTTAAATGAGGAAGCACATTTCAGTACTGTACGTGTTTATGTACGAATCCTCGTTCATTTAACGACGATTTTCGGCTGCATGACCTAAGTGGTGAGATGCACGTAACTCTGAACAATATCGTTGAAAGGATGTAGAAGAAAGGGGTTGTATGCTACTGTCTATGTAAGTTTCCTCCAATTTCCGTCTATCCTCCATCACTGAGGATACAATCCGTAATTCTGTATCCTGAAGATAAGTGTGATGAGCAAGGTAACGAGAAAGTATACTAAAAAAAATTAAATAAAATAAAGTATGGGTTTCACTTTCCTACACTGGTAAAGAAGTAAAAGACAGTACGAAAACATGTAACAGCTGTCAGCAATAAGAATACCACTGAGACACCTCAGCGAACAAAAGACACAACAGAAGACACTGAGTAGTGGAAGAGAGTTGTATCAGCCCAAAGACCTTGACTGCCTCTTGAAGGCCTAGTTCAAACAGTGCATCCGATATATAAGAGAAAAAAGAATATACGCAAATATTGGAAGGAAAGTTAGGCATTGTAACACACCAGAACAATACAGTGTTTACAAAATTAGAAGACAAAGCTTACAACTCAACAATAATTGCATGTTTTGTCGTAATGCCTTCTCTGAAGTACTGTTAGAACTATACAAGCAACCCCGCCCCGGACACATGTAACACATTCATCACTATACCAGCAAACATCATGCAACAGCCACAATATAGAACAACCTGATCCAAGAGAAGAAACACTGTTGATACATCAGCATTTAACAGGTCATTAAATGACCCCCCCCCCAAAAAAAAGCAAAAACACACAAATATGACTGTAACCGTTACTGCCATTTCTACTTAAGCTTCTTCATTTTATGTATATACGTTTCACTATTCATGCAGTTACAACTTTGAACATACAAGCTACAAAATGTTGGTTTTCACCTACATTGTAAAGATAAAAGTTGAATTAAACTTCATGTGTGACTAATTGTATTTCATTCCTATGAGGTTTTGTAACCAACTAAGTGCGCTGTATTTTACGTAAGAAGGCCCACAGCTTCCCTGAGTGCTCTAATAAAACTGTTATTAGTTTCCAATTTAAAAATGCAGTAAAGATGGCAAAACCAACGCATGTCACTGACCTCAAAATAGAAGACATTGTTAACATTTAACAAATTATTGCTGCTTATGCACAAGTTGTGTATAATAAAAGAAGCGTTTCTGTTTGAAAAATCCGATCCTCCAGAGCGTGGCTATCATTAGAGCACACAAAACTCTCTTCTAATTGTAAAATTGACAACACAACTTTTGCAATACTCTAACAATTAAGATTCTAATACATGCTTCGACTCTGTTACAGGGTCATCAACAGGGCACGAAGTTCCCGTTGATTCTTAAGCACCCAGGAGCCTACAGCCATCTCTGCCCATTTCAAGGCCCAAACAGCAGTATGAAATCCCTTACGAGCACACAACAGCGAAGATTGCAGACAGGCGCGGTAGGTTAAATCTTCAGGCACCTGTGTACAGCAACACACCGGCAACACGTCTCATTAAACACAATATACAGACAGCCTAAGAAGAGAAACGGAACAGGACACATAAATGGAGCATTTGACTTCTATAAGGGTAGGGAGAAATCGGTACAGAACACACGAACCGTCTTAGCGTAACCAGTAACGTTAAAAAGGGATTGGGTAATGCAGGACAAAATTCTTATTAAAGAGTTAGGAATTTACGGCTCACATTTTTGTAAACAACAAATACTTTAATAGTTGAATAAAGAGAGACCAACTTGATGTCACTTGCTTTTTTATTTCATTATTTAATGGTCAACATGTTTCGGATGTTAATACATCCATCCTCAGGAGCTTGCGATTTATTTGATGAGTTATTTCATGGGTTGTATTGCTCTGGTTCGATGTATGTTGGTGTTACGTTGTGGTTTCGCTGGGGTGGTGTGGTATCTGCATGCAGGCTTCAGCCTGCGTACTGATACCACACCACCCCAGCCAAACCACAACGTAACACCAACACACATCGAACCAGAGCAATACAACTTACTTACTTACTCCATGGTGCAGAGTCCTTCTTGAGAAGCTAACTGGTTTGCAGCTAGTCAAGAAATTCCGCATTTTATGGAACCCGAAGGTTCATTACCGTACTCACAAGCGTCCGCCACCTGTCCCTATCCTGGGCCAACCCAATCCAGTCCACATACCCACATCCCACCTCCTGGAGATCCATCCTAA
>Ga0131853_10010748_pt1 | contig 16735 bp, 6 predicted proteins | sample TergutLab28metaG_FD_92764 | JGI IMG/M metagenome (GOLD analysis project Ga0131853, IMG submission 92764) | Labiotermes labralis P1 segment gut microbial communities from Petit-Saut dam, French Guiana - Lab288 P1 (version 2) (version 2) | ecosystem: Host-associated > Arthropoda: Insects >...
AAGACCATCATCAGGGAGCTATATATTCCTTGCTAAAGTCACACTAGAAATAGTCACAGATTAATTTCGTTGTACAAGATGGGTGTTGTGGCAGCATGCCGTGTTGTGTAATGTTATGTTGCGAAGAATGCACATCCGTAACAGGGCACTCTTCGCAACATAACATTACACAACACGGGATGCTGCCACAACACTCAACTTGTAGAACGAAATTAATCTGTGACTATTTCTAGTGTAATTTTAGCAAGGAATATATAGCTCCCTGATGATGGTCTTAGGACCGAAACATGTCGGAGCGTTTCTGATGTTTTAATGTGTAAATTTTATAAATTTTATATATGTGCAGTGGTTGGTGTAATATTTGAGTAACTCGACAACATGCACGGTGTAACAATAAAAAATGTACCCCCTTCTTTTCATTCCCGCATAACCATCGCTAGTATTTCAATTGGATTGTTTCCATCCCGCTGTGTATAAGTGACAAATTTCTTGAATTAGACCGTCTTTACACAACACAATTGGCAGTTGTTATTCTACAACTGGTTACATCAGCAACATGTTTCGGCCTTGTTTGGCCATCATCAAGCTTGCAAAGGTTAGTACCAATTAAGGTACAAAATGTATAAAACTATAGTTTTACCGCGTCCAATTTTAAGTAGTAATTAATTTTAATATAAGACACAGAGACAATGTAAACCATGGGATCCCATTGGTAGAGCAACATTTTGTACCTTAATTGATACTAACCTTTGTAAGCCTGATGATGGTCAAACAAGGCAGAAAAATGTTGCTGATGTAACTAGTTTTAGAATAACAACTGCCAATTGTGTTGTGTAAAGACGGTCTAATTCAATAAATTTATTTTGCTAGTATTGCCAGCTCTACACATCTCGTTCCATTCGTCCTGAACTAATACAGGGCGTTTCATAATGTACTTCGGGATTACATAAATTTGTTACAGAAAAACCGTAGGACACGTACTTACGAAACCTGTACAGATAGAAGGAACAACTAAATCCCCCCCCCCCAGTAAGTTGTTTTTCATCGTAGTCCACATTTCTGCCGCTAGGCGATGCGAGTGTATGTAGTGAGAAAATGGCCGCTCCGGGGGAGAAGTCGTTTTGTGTGTTCGAATATCACACGAGTAAGTCTGTGGTTACTGTGCAAAATTAATTTCGTGCAAAGTACGCAAAAGTATTCGTCCCACCATTGCCACGTGACCTCGCTGACCTAGAGGCACGGATCATTGCATCAGTGAATAATATCGATGTGTACCGTGCCACCCGTGATGCACGCATCGAACATCTGTAGTTGTAAAAAAAAATTTTTTTTTTTTCAGTTTTCCTGTGGCTGTGAACAATTCCGTTTAGGTAGGCTCTTTGGTTTTCTTGTTATAAATGTTTGTAATCACGGAGAACATTATGAAACGCCCTGTATAGACAATACACGGACCACCACTTTTACCACTCTTATAGTACAGTAGTTTTAATCGATAGTGAAGGTGCAGGCTTGAATAGTTTGGATGGTTTGTGTGTCTTTCTGTTTACGATCTTTGTCTAATGGATAACACTGGGAGTTTTTAAACCACGAGCTTACAGAAACAGCTGACAGGGATTTTTTTTCGTTGTTGTACTTGCAATATATACACAAGCTTACGTTAGCAGTGTTTGTTCATTAACTCATTGTTTGGCCTCGCATAGCCACATCTGAATACGCTCCATTTGAGACAGCCCCCTGGATGCGGTCAACCCGCAACGCATCAGCGTATATACACAGCCCTCTCCCTGTTCGTTTACAGGCGCAATACCGTCTGCCACGCCGTACGTATGCACCACTGTATTATTCCACAGGCTTTCGGTACCGATTGCCCCAGTTCAACAACCGACCAATCACAGGGTCTATGGGGTATGTTGTGTGGGATGAATCAGTTGGTTCTACGTACATGTACCTCGGAGCGAGAGTAGCTCAGTCAGTATAGTGACTGGGCTGCGGGTTGAATGGCAAGGAATTCGGGTTTTATTCTCTGGGGGGGGGGGACTTTTTTCTTTTCTACAGCAGACTCGTGGACCTTCTTGGGTTCGTACCCCGGAAGTAAAACGGCAGAGTATTGAAGCTTACGTAACGTCAGTGTACGACCGAGGATTAGAATACGCAGAGCTACACCTCTGTTTCGTCATACGTCTCTGTGTCTTGATGCTTAATTAAGCACAGCGACCAACAGTACTCTTAACCGCTATTCGAAAGGTATATGATGTTATTTGGTTTTTTAAATGTTTTCAAGCCCTTTCGCAAAATTGCGATAAGCGACTGTTCGCTGCGTCATGTCTCTTTGTCCTTCCGTCCGTCCGCATGGAACAACTCGGCTTCCACTGGAGGGATTTTCAAGAAATCTTATATTTGAGGATTTTTCAAAAATTGTCGAGGAAGTTCAAATTTCACGAAAACCGACAAACCTAACAAGTACTTTACATGAAGACTTATGTACTGTAAATTCTGAAAATATCTCGCTCGATTCTTCTTAGGATGAGCAGTGTTGCAGATAAAAGTTGCAGTGAAAATAAAAACACGATTTTATGTTCAGTGCTTTATTTTGTTTTATTTTATTTTTTCGAAAAGCTTGCCGCTTCTGAGATAATGTGCAAAAATGTGGTACATCCGGGCAGGCCGCACTTGACAGTATAATGCTGCTTGGAAAAGACCCGCTTTAAATGCCGGCTAATAAAGGCAAGAAGACAGACAGACAACCATAATTCTTATTACTTACTACTTTATAATTGATTAATTCCATCTGAGTTCGTAAAATGTTTTTCGGCAACACTTACAAAGACTGAGAAACTGCGCGACGACTTCTTGTCATTATGATCTTTTTAGCAAAAATATACGTCTAAAAAAAGGGACCATGAGCAAACGAACATTCTTTTGTATCAGTTCACCGTTAATATGTAAAGTCGGAAAAGAGGGAGAATTATTTCGAGTATAATTTATTTAAAAAATTTTCTTACTTACAATTTGTAACGTTTGCCGGTGACGTAAGTGTACCAGAAAGGTAGTGTTATGAAAGACTCATATTTTTATATACAGGGGTACTGATAAGTCCTTAGCCCGACTAGGAAGGAAACAAGCTAATGTTTCTGTCAGAATGGCGTGAATTTCCTTCGGCGCCTTGCCTTGCAGGAAAAGAAACTTGACAGCTCGCGTCTAGATTTTGTTGAAATCGCGCGCGTCCCTGACATGCTTCCGAGCTTGTTTCCTTCCTGGTCGAGCTAAGGACTTATCGGCACCCCGGTAGTTAGCAGTGACATGTAACTCAACACATGCATAAAGAATGCGTTGTTATGTCTCCACTCCAAAATATTAACGCGGAAATGCTACGATGTTACTTTATACCTACATTGCCTACGGTTTACCTTCGTGCTTCCAAACGTTGTCTTCCAAATTGGCCACGATCTCAAAATTACGAATGTTTAACTACTCACCACTCTTTGTAATCTTCAGCTTATATCGATGTCATGTAACCACTGTGGTAGAAATGTCGCCGAATAATCTCCGTTTTGATAAATTACGTGTTATGTTACGGAGAACGAATGTGGACCGGAATAAAATGTTACTGACAAGGTCTTGTTTATGAAAGGTTTTGTAAACTCCCTTGGCGAATAATAGCAAGTCACCACTTTCAGCCTACAGTACCCTGAAGATGGAGCTGATTGGTTGCAACGAAACGATATGTCTTTACCAAACTGCATCTTGTTATACCTAATAATATTAAAATAGTGATGATTCCGGTTAGGTGTCAGTTATAAAATGTTATAAGTGTTCTTATACAGTGAAACCTCCTACAACGGAACCGCAAGGCACTGGAATTTTTTTCTGTTGCAGGCAGTTTCCGTTTCCTGCAGGTACTTTAAGTTTGGGTCATTGGGACTGTAAAAATTTTCCGCTAAATGCAGGTTTCGGTTATACCAAGTTTCCGTTTAAGACAGGGTCGCTGTGTTTTTTTTTTAAGACGAATCGTGTGGAGTGACGAATATACAGGCGTGAACTCTCACAATTATATAGTTCTTGTGAATGCTAATGACTCAGAGCCTCATATTTTATCACTTCTTTTAGGTCGTTGATGGCCCTTGAATGTCTTTGGAATTCTCTGTTTAATTGCTAGAGCGAATGGCTGGCAGGATCACCCACTGTTGATTTAGAGAGGCGTTCAAACAACTGAGTGTTTTCTTGCGCGGCGGCGGGCTAGGGTGAGCCTGCAGAGCGTTGTGGCGGTAGCTGTGCAAACCAACCCCAATCCAACAGCTAGCACCACTCCTTTCGAGAAACTCAAACAAAACAAAGTCAGCCCCCTTCGAAATGAATGTGTGTATAGTGAGAAGACGTGTGGTGTTGATCTCGCGTGATTCAAAAGCCCCCCTCCCCCATGGAAAATCACACTACGTTTGGCGTGACATTATGCCTGCTGACCTGTTAGTCTTCCATTTTATGCGGCCTTAACACGAGATTCTTGAAAAGAATTTATAGAGAAACGTATGTGTTAGTACGTGGCGTTAAATATCGGAAGGTGCGTAACGAATTTCGAATACATTTGGTACAGGGGCTATACGCCGAACGCTCCAATGTAATCACTGCCTTAACCTTTTGACGCCTAATGTCAACTATAGTGGTCGTACCGCAACGCTAACCTCTAAAGTTGCATTTTATATATTTATTCAACAAATATAGGTACTGAATATTTTAAACGTGATATATACTCTCCGTTTTTTCTCTTCAAAATGCAGTTTGTTTCATAATTCTAACATATTTGGTTCCTGTATTATTCACATTTTATATACAGGATGTGCTAAAATTAAAAAAATAAATCCGGCGCCAAAAGGTTAATGGGGCAGGAGTCGGGATAGCATGATTAGCATAGGGACTAGGCTACAGGGGTTCGAATCCCAGCAGCGTCGGAATATTCTTTGGTTATTCAGGACGTCCAGACCGACTTTGGATCCCACCCACCAATCTAGTCAACGGGTACAGCATTTCTATCTCGACGTTAACTCCGTCGAGGCTCGAAGTTAACCACTCGACTGCATCTAGTTCTAAGGTTACGAACAATGAATGTAGCTACGTTTCTACTTCCCTTCATGGCGCGGACATGGACGACGTTAGCTTTACATAACTGAAATATATTCTCACTATGTGCTTGCAAAGATCCGATGCTAAGTTACTTTCATGAATGGTCAGCATGATTGGATCAGAGGAAGATCTGTCTGGGGAAACGGCACCCGTGTATGGGAATTTGTAAATTTTCCCTCTGAATTTTAAACCTAAATTCCACCGGCCCTCTGAATTTTAAACTTAAATTCCACCAGCATGGTCTTGTCGTGGTAAATGCGCAGTATGCGGAATCTAACATGTGGAATTTCTCGTAGCGAAATTGACGTAAATGATGTTGGTCAAGATAAAACACATAGCTTCAGGTAGGTTGTTATGGAATCCATGATATACGTTTATATATATATATATATATAGTAACCATTCTGCTTTAACCCTTCCATGCCAGTCTCGCTACATTGTAAAAGTGCAACAATCCCATTACAGGCCTGGACAATCCCTGGGGTTTCCAGGAGGTTGAGGCTCCCAGATTTCAAGACAATCGGCCCATGAAGGTGGTTAGTTTGTCAGCCGTACGCACCGGCCGCCTTTACCCCTCAGGAAATATTCCTGGTACTCATTTCTCTTAGAGGCTCAGTTCTCGGTGCACAGTGCAGAACATTCGGTCTCGGTGCATCATATGGTCGTGAATGCATTTAAGAGTGTTATAAATTTAAAACCCCTACTTCCTGGGCGGTAATTAGAACATGAACCCAATGGTCATTTAAATTTTAATGAATTCGTTCTGTTGGACGCCATAACGTTAAATCGTGTGAGTTGTACCGCATTCTCTTGGCGTGTTTCTTCACACACATGCTGTGCAGTAATATCGTAGTGTGACATCCATGGCAGTTTGACCCGGTGGTCACGCAATCCAGTACCTGAAGAACCTCTGACGGGGCCGGAATTGTTAATATTTGCACATCATAACGAGCTGACACGCATTGGCCTGAATTTTCAATAACCCTCTCACACTTTTCCTTCGTGTTAATCTTGTTTGCATTATCCGCTTCCCTTTTATTGAATTAATAACACAGTTTCCTGGCATTTTCTGTATATCGTGGAGACACAGTGTTACTTGCGTGATTTATATAAAATTCCTTTCCCAGTAGTTTGAATACGTAATTAATTGATAATCGAAATACCAGCAGGTTGTGTAGGTCTGACGCTGCAGACCCATGTACATGTTTCGAATATCGCCTTACTAGCTATTCTAGCTGCGGTGTTTTCGTTCTTTTTCTCATTTCCTCCTATTTAATTCTGGGATATTGCTTTCCAACAGAGCACACGTGTTCCCCATCGGTTCACTTCGTTGTCATCCTGCTCTTTAGCAACTTGTCAAGTTAAAGAGAAATTTGATGAATGGCTGTAGTGAAAAAATAGACTTGCCGGCTATGAGTCTGATGCAAGCACCATTTATTTTAACATCTGAATTCCTTACGGCATTGGATATTCTGGAACTGAATACCGTGTAGTTTGATGAACAGGTACCAATGTTTCGAGGCAACCTGCTGCCACCATCTTCCTCCCAGACACTAGTGTATTCCTGCCATACTACAAAGCGGCACTAACCAGAAGACTGTATTTTAACAATAATATAATCAGCCAACCAGATGCAACAATTACAAATTTTATTGATAATTGCAATCACCTCAACATGTTTCGGGCGATAATTTCGCCCATCCTCAGGAGCAATAGACTGTGTTTACAGCTTATGGTATAATGCACCGGCGATGCTGCCTGCAGGCAGTATCGTCGGTGCTTTGTACCACAAGCTGTAAACACAGTCTAGTGCTCCTGAGGATGGGCGAAATTATTGCCCGAAACATGTTGAGCTGATTGTAATTATCAATGAAATTTGTTATTGTTGCATCTAGTTGACTGTTTATACTCGTATTATTGTATCAATGATGCACGGTCACACAAACATCAAAAATGAAATTTTAACGTCTCTTTTCTTGTTTTACGCGTAGTAAGTTTAGATCTAAGAAGAGAAACTATCTGAGCGTGTAGGAAACTACATAATACGGGATTCTAAATCAATATTTGTCACTTTTATATGTTGGTTCAAGGAGGATGAGAAGTTAAAAAATATCTGTTTGTTTATTGATTTTCCGATCAACACAACGCTATCAATTTTATATTATTCATCGCTTTCACTACGACATGTTTCGTCCGGTAATTGCGACCATTATCGGGTAGCGCTACAATTATGTGAAGGGGAGCAAGTGAAGTAGAGACGTCATCTTTGCTATTAAATTACAAGCTTATAGTTTTGTCATTGTACCAAATAATGGGATAATGAAATGTTTATCAATAGGAAATGTTGCAGTGTGCTGGTGACAAACTGGGAGTAGTGCTGATACAGTACGTGACCGAGTAGTGCTAGTTCAATACGTGACCGAGTAGTGCTAATTCAATACGTGGCCGAGTAGTGCTAATTCAATACGTGACCGAGTAATGCTAATACGATACGTGAACGAGTAGTGCTAATTCAATACGTGACCCAGTAGTGCTAATACAATATGTGACCGAGTAGTGCTAATTCAATACGTGACTGAGTAGTGCTAATACAATACGTGACCGAGTAGTGCTAATTCAATACGTGACCGAGTAGTGCTAATTCAATACGTGACTGAGTAGTGCAAATACAATAGTGCCAAATAGTGCTAATTCAATACGTGACCGAGTACTGCTAATACAATACGTGACCGAGTAGTGCTAATACAATACGTGACCGAGTAGTGCAAATTCAATACGTGACCGTGTTGTAAGCGAAGTCATGCACGTATGCACGTATTGTTTGTTATTTTATAAATCTTTGTTATTTGTCGTGATTGTACCCGTGTTTGACGTTCCTGTCATTCGATATAACGTGTTTTATATTCTTGAACGCTCTGTGCTATCATCGGGAAGGTAATGACTTCTGAATCTTTGTCGTATGTAGAAATCTGGATCTCTTCTCCGTATTTCTGTGGGTCCTTTTTCAAAGTTGGTTCGTATTTCTCGCGCGTACGTGTAGAGGATAATGTGAATGCCGAACTGGTTGTGTATCGTTATTTATTCCAACCATTAAAAAAAATTAAAAATATTTGTCACTGGGAGGATTAAATATGCACAAACCTACAATATTTTGGCTGGAATATCTTTAAGGATAGTGAGCACTTTGAATGGGGAGAGGATATTACTAAAGTAGATCTTCAATAATACGGTAAGAAGGTGTATGTTTCATTCCTTTGGATTCGGTGTAATGAAATCTGTGATGAACCTTCCGCTAGAGCTAGCACATGTTGGTGTTGCACGAGTACGGACATTCCGTGTGTAAATTTGTACGTGTAACGGGCAGTTCGGCGAACAGTCGCCTGTAGACTGCGATAGAAGCTCTGCAGTATCCGTTCTTGGTCATGAAAGACGTCATACCTCCCACTTCCGGCTATTTATAGTGATTAATCTCGTGTCTCGAAACGCCTGATGCTTTTACACGTTGCTGTATGTCATCCTACTTTGGTGGCGACGTTTGGGAAATTGTCGCTGTATTCTGCAGGCGCTGCTCCGTGCTTTCCCGTTATACTATCTGTCAACAGTCTCCGTCTCGTGACAAATGTCATTCATGACCTCCTCTTCCCGCCATTCGTGACCATCTTCGCATCTCATCCGATGGCATATGAACTCTGGAGCTGAAAAATGTTCATTAATTAATGCAATCTATACAAGTTGCCAAATAGTCTCATCATCTTGAAACCGAACTCTTGTGCCCTCATTGACTTTGGTGCCTGATAAGACAGGTCATAGGAACCCTCCATGGAGGTGCGTAGTCGGCTCAAACGATGACGCCGTAACCCATAGCTTTACAAATTAACAAATTTGTGTAAATTTTTGTAGCAGCTATTAAGCCTGTAGTTACAAGTGATTCAGAGTTCTGCCCAAAATTTTATGGCGGTTTACTTCTGAACATATATTTAAAATGATTTTCTTATCAGAGATTTCTTTCAAAATTGGCTTTTAGCAAAAGGTTGAAATATGTTTGTAAACGAATTACGGCAGTGAATGTATCAGCAAATACAGAGCGCCCTCAACTTTATGATTGCAGAACGCCCATGTGTTTTAACAATGATGAACATTTCGTAAACTGATGATGGGGAGACAGGATGCACAACTTTCCCTTATTTATTGTTCCAAAACAATTGAACATTTAATTGTACAAGTAAGAATTCTTGATAGCCAAGTCAGTTGAATGGCTGGACGACTATGGGGGTCGAGTTTAGATTCCCGTGAGGAGGAGGGATGTTTCTCCACAGCTCTAATACCTGTTAAGTGGCCCAGCTAGCCGTTTTAGCCGTTGGGTACTAAGGCTTTTTACCTCGGGCTTAAAGTAGCCAGAGCGTTTAGCAGACCACCGACCCTTTTTAACTGCAAAATTAAGAATGCGCAGAGCTAGCCCTCCATTCATCCGTCTTCATGGCATGATGCTTAACTAAGCACTACTTTACCATGTACGAATGACACAAACCTTACAGAGAATATTTAACATGGAGCACTGAGAAGCAGTTTCAGCATATTCAGCTAACTTCGATATTTAACCCACCGTTTGGTTCGCCATGTACATCTTATCACAAGCACAGAGGTTGTGACATTGGGGCAGAAACAGAGCAGAGGCAAAACTGAAGGCTAGATGAGGACATTAATTCTCGATGTCTCCTGCTGTCTCTATGTGCGTGTCACTAATTACACCAGTAATGTCTTAAATTAAAACGAGTGATTAAGAAAGCTATGCGCAGCAGTGGTAAGACAGGTTAGTCCTCCAGGCTGCAACAACAGCTGTACCTTCTCCTTCTACCGAAAGGGGTTACGAAGAGTTTTGATCGCGATATATCAACTTCCACGGTTTTGTAGTGTTGCTGCTGAGGGAATGGTGGTAGTATTCCAGGCTTACTTGGGGTATTTAGACTCTTCTCTTGTTTCGAACTAACACGATATAGTGCTAATAACTTGAAGACGAGAATAGTAACTTGTGTCGGGCCTCTCGTGGAATCGAGGAGCGTTAAACAGGTTAACACAAACGTCGTATACACAACCCAAATCATGATTCCACTGGAACTCAGGAATTTGTCTACGTTGAAAGTTGTCTGACACAACCTTGAAGTTTCGCACTGACACTTGTTTGCAACGGTTGACTTTTAACGGTATGTTTGTTACAGTTCGGTGGTTACAGATAGGGTGACTGTGCGAATCCGTAATTGAGTGCTTTTCCAAGAAGGTAGTCTACGTGCAAACTGATATTCTCGAGTAATGTCGCCTGCTTACTAATCATCCTAGAGCAGTGCTGGGATGTTACAGAGTCTGATGCTTTACTGTTCCACATAAAGTTCTGCTCACGATGGCAGCCATCTGCCACGTCAATTTGTCGTGCAAATCTGTTCAGTATGGTCTTAATATTTGTTTCTCCCAGGAACATCTGCTCGAAAGACTTGAAACCTGCGACGTTCAAAGAGTTACTTGTCCAGAAGTCCATTCTCTTCTACATTTTTCTTGTCTGTAAAACCATTCCCTTTATAAAATTCTGGAACAATGAATCATGATATATAAAATTCCATTAGGGATTAATTTCTGTGTTGCTCCGAATGAATGGTCTTTTTGTGTACCTGGTGAATGTTTGTTTGGTTAGGCTATGTAGTGGGCATCCTCTGTGTTTAGTGGATGTTCTGTTTGGTTATGCTGTCTAGTGGACATCCTCTGTGTTTAGTGGATGTTCTGTTTGGTTATGCTGTCTAGTGGGCATCCTCTTTGTCTAGTGGATGTTCTGTTTGGTTATGCTGTCTAGTGGACATCCACTGTGTTTAGTGGATGTTCTGTTTGGTTATGCTGTCTAGTGGACATCCTCTGTGTCTAGTGGATGTTCTGTTTGGTTAGGCTATCTGGTAGTGGACATCCTCTGTGGATGTTCTGTTTGGTTATGCGGTCTAGTGGACATCCTCTGTGTAGTGGGTGTTCTGTTTGGTCAGGCTGTCTAGTGGATGTTCTTTTTGGTTAGTCTGTCTAGTGGACATCCTCTGTTTAGTGGATGTTCTGTTTGTTTAGGGTACCTACTGGATATCCTCTTTGTCTAGCGGGTGTTCTGTTTTCTTACGGTATGAAATGACTTCCCTTTGTCTGCGTAGTTGGCGCTCTGCTTGTGTCACTAGTGGGCATTTTAGTGTCTGCTACAGCTTTCTAATGTTTTCACACATTTAAAGTACGCTGAAGTTTACTTCTTTCTGCTCTCTTGGCATGCGGTAGGGACCTAGAGTTTCTCATTTCTGTCAAAATATTAATTAATTACTTTGCGGTGAACCTGCTTCATGCTACGAATGACAAATTAAGAATATATTACCCTTTAAATAATTGTACCGCCTTCATTAACATTAGAAGCTAGAATTTTGCTGACATAGTCCATTCTTTCGCATGATTTCCAAACTTTGTATCGAGTGTTTTTGCTCCACAGCATTTATCGATTAGTGTTTAGGGTTAGGAACTAAATTTGCCTACATTATATAGAAGAGCGTCTTGTTTCAGGCGGTTAATGTCGTATTAACAGTATCTGAACCAGTCCACAGTTAGGACTAGGAACAGCAATATGACTGCTGTTGTAGGACCATTAGAAGCTGTCCGTCAGCAGAACTCTGTTTTTGCAAGTGGTGCGAAATAACTTTTTAATAGGCTGAACTTAAATGCGAGGATAATAGATCACAAAATACAGCTCACAGTTTATTACAGAATGCTGGGAGCACTTTTCGATATCCACCCCCCTCCTATCTCCCTTTTCTCTTCTTTCCGATGTTAGAAGTTATTGTGAAAGTTAAAAGTTCTCTTCTTGATTCCATATTGATTCCACTGAATGAAGAAAGTTTAGTAAATAAACAAACTTTTGACTTATCGCCTAGTTAAACCGTTTTTTTTATTATTATATCACTTTTCATATTTCTTCCTTGCTCTCTATTTTCCCAATTTCATGTGCCCTCCATTTTGCATATTGTGTTAGTTAAAATTCGCAATTCATAAAAAAAAATACATTACTACATTAGTTTTATCACACCTTCTTTTCACCCTGTAACGCAATGAAAAATTACGTCATCATGTTTACGTAATACTTTCTGCACCCTTGGCTCGTGGGTTTAAATACGACCTCTAGGTTTGTGGGAAATAGATGGGTCGATATTGAACCTATGTTAAGAACATACTTCGAAAATATCTGTCTGCATGAAACGTTATTGGCACGATGCTGACAGGTGGAAATCTAGGTGCTGGGAGAAAGGAACTTTTCCCATTGCCGCTCTGTTCGACACAGACCCCATATATACTAGCCTGGGATCAAACCCCGAACCACGGTAGCCACTTGGAAGACCGATAAGATGACAGAATTAGGAAGATAAATTTGTTTTTGTGAACACCGTGGTGGTATATGGATGTATATGGGTGTATATGGATGTATATGGATGGGTGTCTTCATGCGTAGCTTACTTACTGTATGAGTCAGGTCGCAGACCGTTACCAGCCAGTTTCAGAATACCCGTACATGATCTTGAACGTCACGTGTTTGGTGCTGGCATTAGAACTTACAGAATTACAGACTTCTGGTGTGGTTTGAACTTGCATATTTATTTATAGTGTCCGAATTAATGGAGTTGTGTTTCACCCCTGGCTGTCTATTCTCGTCACTTCGGCTGTCGGTTTGCCGACCTGCAGCTACGTAGTTCTTTTATTGCCAGGCACGTAGGAACTGGTTTCGAAAAAGTAGGGTGACTGAAGGGTTGGGAGAGGGTTTTATTTGGGAGAAACTGCTGGACAAACGCAGCTTGATTACGTGAGTTTCTGCGTGAAAGAATGCATGAAGGAGAGCCAAAGCAAATATAGGGACAGAGTGTAAAATGTGAATGCATTTGGGAGAGAAAATAAATATAGTTGAGGGTTTGTCTATGTTGTAAGAATGAAATGGCTGCCTGTGTACAGCACACCGAGAGTAAACAGTTGTTTTGTGTACGGCGATGTGCTGCTGCGGCTGTCCGGGAGTGCGCTGTATGCCTGCAGGAGGATTTGATTGTAGCTAAAGTGTGACCGCGTGAATTAAACACCAAACGTGTATTTTGTGTATTTGTGTATGTGTGTGTATATAAATATGTATATATATTTACACACTCTCGTTTAACTTTTATTTACTGTCGTGTCATGATTAAAGTCATGGAACATATACTATACTTTCTATTGGTATTTTTCATGGATATTTTATGTATTTGTGTATTTATTTATTTATTTTGTCGTGATAATTGACAGTCAGTAGCTATTGCTATAAAATGGGGTCGTGTGGCAGGTTTATTTGTGAGTAATAAATTGAAAATGTTATGGAAATGGTCGAGGCCTCTGCTGAGGTATTATCCCAATATTTGCCATTAATAAGTGAAGAAAACCACGAAATAAGTCATAGCCCTGTCGGAGTCACGGCTAAGACTGGAACCATGAACCTCTTGAATACGAATCAGGGAGTTCGAATTTTCGGGGGAAAGTTTTGTCTCCATCTTCGAGATGTGTGTGTGAGCTTCACACGTTCTTAACCCTTGACTGTAATTAAGTGAGCTCTCATGACACGTGTCATGACAGTTTCACTCCTGGAGAAAGAACCAGCGTTGGGAAGACGCTTTGGGTCCTGGAAGCAGCCTGGACAAGAGAGAACAATGACAGTTCTTACGTCGTGTTGCTGATTGAACTGATTCTAAGGTCATCTTGGCCTGTGGTCTGATCACTGTACTTGTTGAGCTAACCCGGCCCGCTGTGTGCTTAGATAAGTCAACTCGTGACAGTTTGTTTTTCCCCCTCCTACCGTGGTTACAGCAAATGAAGTGATGACACGTAAACATAAAATAAACACGGCTTTAATGGGTGGGGTGTGCGTGCGTGCGTCCGTGCGCGCGTTATGATATGTGTGCGAAAACAGGTGGCGATTTTTTTGCATTCGTTTGGCATGCGAAACGCTTAAGCGTCTCATTTAGATTAGAGTGGTGTGCTACAGTTTAAAATGGACAAGTACTGGCTGTATCAGCGGACAGTTCCATAAAGCCTTCCATAAGCTGTGGCACATACAGGTTATGAAAAGCATACATGTTTACACATTAGCGTCCGTTTGCAGTCGCTAATGTGCCAACCATCTCGTGTTTTTGCAGCATAATAAAAGCCGTCAGTAGTCTCTGTGTCCTGCCTTACATTATTTGCTTTCAATCGTGACAATTTTCACAGTTTACTGCGAGGAAATGGGTCGAAATTCGGAGAGTCTATGTATTAGCACATAAAAAGAAAAAAAGATGTTTAAGTACAGTCAAATAGTACAGCCAACAAAGTACACATTCCTGGAGTATAAATGCGTATGTTTATTATTCAACCTCTTCTACGTGCCTCGACCTTCTCGGTCATCTTCAGGCACACCGTTTAATACGACAAGATGACCGAAAAAGGTCTGGACATGTGGGAGAGCTTAACTACGTATTAAGTTTACCAGCCTTTAAAATCCCAGCATGACAAATACCTATTGCTGTGTACAGAGTGTTGAAACTCCTGATGATGGAGAGTAGATCTGTTCGAAACATGTAGAGTTCTTTACCGAAATAAAGTTCAGAAATAGTGCGTATCTTTGGCTTTTATTGTAAGAATATTAAATGTATTATTGGTTCTCGAATGTGTAGATTGTTGGTTCCATTATTTGATGAAATTTTGACACACGGCACAAATATGTTACAGATTTTTTTTGCAATAATTATAACTCTATTTTGCACAGTTGTGTGGAATATCCGCTTCGAGGACTTCGAAATATGCGTATTAATTTAAGGACGTCGGACTTCACTACTGTGATTATAAAGTGCATGAACCCACGGAGAGAATTTGGGGAGATTGTGATTTGACCTAGGGTCAGTTGTGACGGAACGTACGACACACGCCACAAACCAGGTCCTCTCAAACCGTAGCGTTGCCCGCGATACAGCGGCCTGTTGGCCGTGGAGACACTTTAAACGAGAAAACATCTGTTTCCTTTACCCCTTTCGCTGGCAAAGCTGAGGTAGAACGCCGAAGTTATTTCGAAAACTTATGAGCTGTTTATTTAGGGAGACATACATTATATTACTAACTAAATGTATAAAAATGTGTTAAGAATAACGACACCCCAATCTAGTAATGTAAACAACCTACTAGATGCAACAATAACAAATTATTAATAAATTGTTATTGTTGCATCTAGTTGGTTGTTTACATTATTATATCAATGGTGCACAGTCACACACAAATCAAACCCCAATCTAGGTTTATGTTTTTTTTTAAATACATTTTTGCTGTTGTTTCAATTGTATTTTTGTTGTTCATAATGCATATAAAAAGCCACAAGTGAGTTTATACTTATAATTTTACATATTCGTTTTTCGTTCTTTGTTATGTGCATTGTATTTTCATTACTTCCACATGCAGACCGACCGAATGTTGCCGATGTTGCCCGCCCCACATAGACATTTAAGCAGGTTTGCCATACACGTTCGAACAAATTCATGTCGCTACAGAAAGGGGTGAAAAGATGAAGCCATGTTTTCATAAGTTTTAGTCAGACTAATTAAAATGCTAACAATTTGTGCAGTCTTTGTTCTATCTTTTCTTTTGTATGTTTGACGCTACGCGACGCCCTCTGCTCTTGACTGCATGTTTTGAGGCTGACTGTATGTTTGGTCAGAGGGCTGAGCGGTACAGAGAGGCAGTAGTAAAGCGATTAGCAACATGTGTTTATGTTCCGACCAGGCAGTTCCGAGGCCTAAAGTATGAACAGCTTTAATCCTGTGATCTGTGTTCTGAGCTACGTGACATTGAGGTGGTGTTAGTTTGGTTGTTAGTTGCCTGATTTAACTACACACAATTATAATTTTATCTATTATTCTTGTCGGTGTAAAAATTTGGTCTCTGGGTTTATGGGGGGAAAAAAAAACATTGGCAGTGTTTGAGAAATTTGACGTTCATAGGGCCGTGCACCGCAATATTATTTCTATAATACGAGTAAAACCAACTAGATCCTCCGATGTATCACATTTATTTTATTTTGGAGTAACACTCTACCTGTTTCGGACGGTCTTTCCGTCCATCATCAGGAGTTCAAGACTGTACATACAGCAACAGGCACTTGTCAAACAGATGCTGCTGTCTGCTGGCTAGCAGACAGCAGCATCTCTAAAATAAACTTGATACATTGTTGCATCTATTTGGTTTTACTGTAGAAATAGTATCTGAGAACATGGTGCTGAGGGGAACATTTGGACCTAAAAGAGAGATTGTTCTTTCCCCGGCGGTTCAACGACCGGGCGTAAAGTTGACCACTCATCGCCATCTAGTGCCGAGGTTAAGAATGAGTGGAGTTATACCTCTGTTTCCCTATACTCGTATATTGCGGGGACAAGAAAAACTTCAACTTTAAGAGGCATGAAGCAAAAGGGGGGGGGGGGGGGGGGGGGGGGGGGGTAAATAAAAAAAAAAAAAAAAATTTTTAAAAAACCAACTAATTGCACAAACTTGTCTAACCATTAAAACCCCAATAATTGGATTA
>Ga0131853_10010749_pt1 | contig 16735 bp, 16 predicted proteins | sample TergutLab28metaG_FD_92764 | JGI IMG/M metagenome (GOLD analysis project Ga0131853, IMG submission 92764) | Labiotermes labralis P1 segment gut microbial communities from Petit-Saut dam, French Guiana - Lab288 P1 (version 2) (version 2) | ecosystem: Host-associated > Arthropoda: Insects >...
AGAGCAATACAACCCATGAAATAACTCAAGAAATAAGTCGCAAGCTCCTGAGGATGGATGTATTAACATCCGAAACATGTTGAGCATTAAATAATGAAATAATAAAGCAAGTGACATCAAGTTTGTCTCTCTATATTCAACTATCAAGATGATGCACGGTCCAATATACACAAGATTAAAAAATGAAACAGTAGTATGATGTCTGCAGTAGACTAATATGACTGTCAGTTGGTTGTGCAAAATGGGAAAGAACAGACTATGTTACTCCACATGGTACAGAAAGTGAACATTCCGGTTTACGTCGGTGCAATTTCTGTTGCTGCTGTTTGCATTGAAAAGTTAGATTTTTGGAACAGCAAACACCACTTTTGGGGTACATATTCTGCTTGTCTAAACGAAGTATATTTACATTTGATTCTATAAATAACAAATACGGTAATTTGAAAACTAAAATGCCGCATAATTTCGCAGATACGTTTGTGTATATAAACTGGGTTTGCTAGTTCAGCAGACGCGAAATTATTTGTCCTCATTCCAATGTAGGTTTGGAAATCGATGGCAGAGCCATCTGTATTACGCGGCTGTCAGGAGGAGCGCTTATAATGCTTTTAAAGTGATTGAGCATTTCGCAGGGCAGTCAGTAATTTGAGTTATGTTCCGAACTGCATTTCGTATTTCCCACGGTTTTTTATGCATGGTTTAGTAATGCAATAATTCTCACCCACTTTCCAATGACACAGGTGATAATCATCACATATCGTAATTTTACTGTCAACCAGATCGTTGATTCACAAACACATACATGTGTGTACACCGTTGAGGGCAGATCAGAAAGGGTGAATTGCAGTTGTCTTCAAATACCTCCATGATTTTCTGGCTCTTATGTGTGTATACCAGTACGAAAAGACGATTCTTAGGGATGCAGTATGTGATGCTTTGAAACGAACTTTCTCATTGTTATGCACAAGTATAAATGCTTAATTATCACTACTCCCTATTTAGTGTGTGTTCATAGCGGTTTTGAAGAGGAGCAAAAGGTGTCAGCAATAAACCGCAGTGTAAGGTATGCGTAAGTCAGTATTTGAATGTCAGCATTTACCGGAAAATCCATAACCTACTTCTAGATAACAAACAGCACCCTTTATTGAAAATACCGTTCTATCAACTCTAGTACCCTCGTGTCTTACAACTGTAGACTCCTTCTGAGAAGTTTCAAGTTCATATCTCACGTCTCCAGTAAGGATTGATTTTGATGTACTTCAAAGGATGCTGTATGTACGAGGGAATTCTAATGAAGTACGTGATAATGATGTCAATTTAAATGCCTTTCTCGAAGAGTGACGACGAATAGTAAACTTGTGCATAGGATTCAATACTTCGTAAGTAGCACGGGAGTTCAACATATCTGGCCAAAACAAGAGACTGAAACAAGCACGAACAGACAGCTATACGCGTGATCAAGAAAAAGAAGACCACGCACAATACATCGTTCCGTAGACTTTACGAGTACATTGCTTGTTCTTCTACCACACAGAAAGAAAGAAGCACATCGTAAGAATTCTCTTTTGACCAGACTTTAATCCATAATATACAAATACAACGCACTTCTCTGTTTGTGATACATTTTATTCACAATTTTTTCATCAACATGTTTCGGTCGTCACTGCGGCCATCTTCAGGGTGGTGTTATTATTACAAGAATACAAAGGTACAAATGTGGTTAGTTGTGTCGCCGTCACCCATAATAATTAAAAATTATTGCAATTTCAGTTAAAATTATACTAGTAATATGACCTTGGGTTAAAAATGGATAATGACTAGAATCTTGGGAGTTAAAATTGTTTATTTGACGTTCAGGTGACCGTGCATCGTGATAAATTCTTATAATAAAACCAACTAGATGCATTAATTTCTCAAATTTATTTTTGGAATAAAACTCTACATGTTTCGGACAGTTTCTGTGTCCATCATCAGGAGTTCTTCACTGTATACACAGCAATGGTACTGGTGAAACCAGCTCCTTCCTGATCCTGCTCGCCAGATGTCAGCAAACCTGTATGACATATACCATTGCTGTGTGTACAGTGAAAAAATTCCTGATGATGGACAGAGGAACTGTCCGAAACATGTAGAGTTTTATTCTAAAAATAAATTTGAGAAATTAGTGCATGTAGTTGGTTTTGTTATAATAATTTAAAATTGTTTAGTCTGTGCGGAGTGATACTTGATGCTGTGAAGTGATGAGTTTTAATCCAACGTGTAGGTAATGTGTGGACGGTGTGGCATACGGGTTGGAACTAACCACATTTGTCCCTTTGCATTCGTGTAACAATATTATTATCACCCTGAAGATGGTCTCAATAGCGGCCGAAACATGTTGGTGAGAACGTTGTGAATAAAATACATCAGAAACAATGAATTGCATTTTGTTGATTATTTGTATATGATGGACCTGATTAATGCACGGAAGATGGAACGTATTAAAACACACTTCAAAAGTTTTAATTATTGTCATAAGAACTTTGACACAGCAACACGATTTGGTTTGAATGGGAACTAGAAGTCTCTGTTATTAATATCTTTTAATACAACCTGATGCAGTACTTTCTATGCATTTCATATAATTGCCCTGAAAATGTTCACATTTGGTAGAAATGTTGTCAGAATAAAGTATGTAACATACATTATTGTTTTTTTATGTTTTGCTGACCGTGCATCTCAGTATATTTATCTTAGTAATTAACCAACTTGATGCACAAATTTTTTATTTTACAATAAGTTTATTTCATGCCTCTACATGTTTCGAGCACTGTGTGCTCATCATCAGGAGGTCAAAATTGCATTACACAGCCTCTGGTATCATCACACTCTGTAAGTGGCCGTTCCGTGCACGGGACGGCCACCTATAGATGTGATGATACTAGAGGCTGTGTAATGCAATTTTGACCAACTTATGATGAGCACATGGTGCTCGAAACATGTAGAGGCATAAAATAAACTTATTGCAAAATAAAAATTTTGTGCATCAAGTTGGTTAATTACCAAGATAAATATACATTATTGTGTTTGACGGTAATTAATTCTTTCATTAAAGAATTCTTCATTCGAGTGTCAACGAATTTTGTGATAGCGGAATTTGTGTTTTGAAGAATGACGTGAAGTTCACGATGTCACATGACGAGGAACATCGTCGAAGATAGAGCTGGTGATCGGGACAATTTGCAAGGTTTAATTCTTGGATGGAACTGGTGAATTTTGACGAAGATTTTTTTGCTGGCTGTGACATCCTTGTGTCAAAAAGAAACAATATTATTATCCACTTCTAACTTAGAAAAGTATATATACATTTTCTGGATTTTAAACTTCCGCCGTGATCTGAATATTTTATGCTTTCGTCTGGGTAATTCCCCGGCGTCTGAATTTTATATTCAGACGCCGGGGAATTACCCAGAAGAAAGCATACAATGTACATATATATATATATATATATATATATATATATTTGTGCAACACAGTGTTTATGTATTTATGTGTAAGTATGTGCTAATTCTCAAAATGGTGGGGCTAGGGATGTCAACAGGCGGAATAATGCGTGGTGTTAAAAATTAATTACATCAGAATTTCAAAGCAGGATTGTGTCCGTGACTGATGAAGCGTGACGCCATGAGTTATTGGAAGTTACAGGCTCACGTATTCTAATACTTTGAACATGTTTGGAATTGTGGGTCAGTATCACTGTCCGGCCCCTTTACCCTCGAGGAAATATTAATAGGTACCGTCAGGGTAAGGTGGTGGGCGAGCTCCGTTGATTTTCTTGACAGGGTGACTGTTTGGCTGTACTGATAACAGCAGATGGGACTGAGTCCCTGGCTACGGTGTCTTCATATTACCCCATCGTACCAGCCTGTCGTCAGAGGATTGATGATAACGATGATAGATATGCGTGGAATACTGTTGAACAGGTCTGCGGTAGGGGAAAACCACAGTGATCGAGGAAGAATATACCGCAGTATCACCCCACACTGACACACCCGGTACTGAACGCAAGCCTTCACTCCCACACGAAAGAAATATCGGAACTTTGTTGCAAAATAGCCCTAATTGAATTAGGTTGTGAAATGTATAAATTTTTAGACCACATTAACCCTTTAAACGCCGAGTTAAATCCCACCTGCCATCTGCTGGCGTTATTAGGAGCTCACCATATTCTCCACGTTAGCAGGATAAGGGTTACATGTTACTTTACGTATGACCCGGTGTCCAAAATACAAACGAAACTTTGTTTTCGTACAGCCTATGATAATGGAGGTGACGTAGCCAGGATCTGTTGTGACGTCACGTTTACGTCACTCGCTCTCTCGCACTGACGTCAAGAACATCGACCCTGTGATGCGGACGGCCTACCTTGCATCACGCACCCTTCTAGCGCGGTCGTCGTGTTAATTCAGAGCCTGCCACTTCTCTCACACCTGGCGACTGCCCAAGATGGCCCCTAATAATGTACTACAGTGAATGGTGATTATTTTTGTGCTTTTGTTCATCATTCACCGTTATAGAGCCATGGTGACAGAAAGGCAAGCCAACAGTCGAGTGCATTGGAGTGAGGTCGAGTGCAGCCGAGGCATGTCGATTCTCACACAACCGCAACTCCATTGCACTTGACGCAGCCTCACAGAAATTCTGCTCAAAACAAAAATTCTAGGTCTGCTTTCGAAGCATCTTAGAGTGTCGAGCTGGACGCGACTGGATTTGACTCCCTCGGCCCTAGCAAGTGAAGGTGCATGCATTAGGTTGGAGGATATCAGGCTGTGAATTGTAAGATTATGGCCTCTTGAAATGTGATCATCCGTCTTAAGCGGGCGGCAGGTTTCTCCCAACGGTTTTGTACGTAGCTACCGTGCTACATACCCGTACTCTGAATTCTCGCCGACGTAATTACCCGATATCTCATATCCTAAAATTTATTTTTAATCTTGGTACTTCGTCCCCGTTTGAGATTGTGCTGCCTATACCTGTAGAACTTCGATGACCCTTGTTCACGCAGGTGTTAAAAGTCTGCAGACTATTTTTTTTTCTTATTTTATTTAGCAATCATTTTTTAACTAAATAGGCTGTAGATAGTCGGATGATGATACGATTACGATTTAAAATAGGAAATTGTGTAAACATAAGCGGCCATTGCCAGTATTATTGCATTATCACAGAATTTGCATCAGGAAATTAAGAAGGCTATAGAAAGGGGTATTCATTTTCTGGACCGAGATTTGAACCCAGAACGTTCAAAATATGGAGCGAGATGTAATAAAATATTGAACAAAAAACATTTCTTTCTAAAAAGCCAACGAAATGCCCAAAGTAGACTGAGACATGAGAGATTATCAAAGGTGTGAAATTCCTATAACTGAATTTCAGAGGCAAATAAGCCACTTAGTCTAAAGTACATAAGAACTGGCTCATCATTTACCTAAAACGTTAATTGTTTTACGAATATACCGGATGTGTTTTTTTCGCATGTTCGGTGGATCGCAGGGTGTCTATGACGCGTGGGACTAGTAATGCCCCCAACAGAATACGCTGGGTCTCTTTCATGAAGAGTAAAGCAATAGAACTTAAACACGTTTATAGGAACAGTAGCGTTAGAAACCTGACATATGGACAAGTACGGCCATAACGTGCTATTCCTCATTTTTAATTAAGCACACTGCATACTGGTTCGTCGTAGCTTTTCCGCAAATCACAGCTCTGCAGTTGACGTTGCGAGGCTGTGAGAGTTTCAGATCTTCCACTGTATTTTGTACTCCACTAACAGAGACTCTTCGTTTTGTCGTCGCGTTGTTTTCGTTCTTCATGCAGCGAGGAGAGCTACAGACTTTGGAGTTCAAAGGAAATTCCATGGCTTTATAGCACCAGCTCCACCGTGATATGATCCCTGTGTAGAACGCAGTGAGACACACAGCTCTGACACTACGCTGGGAAACCATCGTGTTTTTATTTTGTTTGAACAAAGTGAATAAATTTATCACATAATTGGGAAGTATTTTATACCCCCCCTTTAAGCGTGCTTCACCTCCAAAGCTGATTTCATAAAATCTGGTTTCCGAGTTCTATACTGAAACTTTCCGGCAAGTTCAATTTTGATTTAAATGAGTCCAGAACACTGTGTATGAAACTCAGGCAGCTTAATCGCGAAGTATATATTGCGATGAACATTTGGGTCACAAATAAGGAAACTTATTTTTGAGTTCGTTACGAAAGTGTCTGCCTTTTCGAAAATTGTGCGGCGGCATACGCGCATGTAGGGTACATGCACACATTGGACAGACTTTGATAAAGATTTTGACATTCAGAGATCCGTGCATAGTGATATATTCTTACAATAAAACCAACGAGGTTCAGTGATTTCTCAAATTTATTTTTGGAATAGACCTCTGCATGCTTGCTAGCAAGCAGTCAGCATAACCTGTATGACATATACCTGTTGCTGTGTGTACAGTGCTAGACTCCTGATGATGGACAGAGAAACTGTCCGAAACATGTAGAGGTCTATTCCAAAAATAAATTTGAGAAATTAGTACACCTCGTTGATTTTATTATAAGAATGTGACAAAGAGGTTTTGCATGCACATTACATAAGCACAGATATATACATGATAACACCATATGTTTTAGAACGGGTAACGTATTTGGTATATGCAGCCAGTGCTTTAATATTTTACACTCTGCAAATTGCCTTCAATGTGTAAAGAAAGATTATTGCTATAAAGTATTTAACCGGTTGTTACATAACAGAGGAGAGAGGGAGAGAAAGAGAGAGAGAGAGAGTACATTGACTGTGCGGTTCGAACTGCGTGTTTAAAAGTAATTTGCTGCTACTAAATTCTGAGTATTTCGTGCGACGAGTTCAACATGTAGGCTAAGTAAGTTGGAATGAAGATAATTAAGACACTGCCTTCTGGAATGTGTGCCATCCAGTGTGAGAAACATACAACAAAGTTTTGGAGAAACATTCTGCTTTCATCTTTATATTTATCTACCAAACTGCACGGCGTCTTATTCCAGAATAACTAGACACTGACACACTCATGAGAAACGTAAATCACATTTAATAAATAACATCCATATTGTCTAGAGCACATTAAATTAAAACTGCTTCGCTTATATCTTCTCGTGATATTGAAACTACAGATCACGTTCCTGTTACATTTTATTTGTGTACTTTTTCGTATTTTCCCCACAATGCAACGTCTCGATCGAGTACGCAGCATTTCATCTTCCTACCGGAATATCCCGGCTTCACTTCTCGGTGTAGAAATCGTCTAAACTGTCTTGTTTTCAGTGTCTCCCAGTCTCTCTAGTTAAAGGTCGCATTTGAGGTGAAAAATAACAGGTGGCTGTTCCCATAATGTTCGGTCCCTTAAGAGCAATCGACAAGTGCTTCAGGAGAGTTTCGGATTGAATGTTAAAATTTTATAAAATTTTATATGGTAACTCTGAACCATGATTTGCGTAAGAAGCAGAAATTTTGCGAGTCACACGGAGATAATAAATGTTGAATGTGTTCAGGGGAGGTACTGTACGAGTGCTCTGGGTATTTGTAGAAGTGCAGTAAATTGGGCAGAAGAATGGGAACGTTTAGAGAAAGTTGCAGGGGAAATATTCTGTGCAGTGTAGAACAGATTTTGTAAATTAAACAAGCGGATTAAAACAAAAAGACGCTGTAAATAGCAGGCAGTAAATTTGAAACGGGGAAGCCGGCTGTCAAGTCTAAGAAAAGAAATGCGCATAGTTGGGCTGGAATTTACTTGGAAAAGCAGGCAGGAGTAAGATGTAATAGGAGTATCCCCCGAAAAAATATTAAAAATGGGTGCAATTATATTCAAAGACAAATGAGTGTATCACAATATATGAAAAATAGGTATCTAGTTTCATACTGGGAGATGAAAGCAGGGTGGGGGAAATAAATTACATCCCGTTGTAACATGAATGGAAAAAATAGGATGGGGAGCTCTGGATTGGGAATTTTTGGAAATTGAAGAGTGTAAAGAGAAAGATTTTCGCTATCGCTGTGTTACATGCATGTTTGAAATGTATAAAGACACAGCAATGGGAGAAAATTTTGTAAGGATAGATGTCTAAATATAAACTAATAATTTTTTTGCCCCTGTTGCGCTGCGGCTCAACGCGGGCCATGCCCTCATCATTCTTGAGTTTTCTAGATCACACACAACGACGCATTACAGTCGGTAGAACTCCTCTCGACTCGTGATCAGCCCGTCGCAGAGACCTCTACCTGACAACAAACAACAATCACAACAGACAGACATCGATGCCCCTGTTGGGATTCGAACCCGGCCGTAGACCTACGCCTTAGACCGCGCGGCCACTGGGACCGGCATAAATGAATAATTATCTAAAATAAATTAATTAGTTCCTCTGAAATTACAGAATCAAGAAGTTTATGATAATTTTTAGGTATGCGATGCGAGTGCAAAACTAAATGGAAAGAATAACAGAGAATGGACGAGGAGGAGGAGGAGAAAGAAAAGAAATTGTTGCATATGGAAATGACTGTATTGTTCTTGTAGAACATACATTTTTAAGGAACCATCTTGTTAAGTTCGGCATACGGCAAGTGTAATCTCAGTGGTTATTCGAGCCTCAGTAAAGAGTATTAATACTCTCAACAAGGCTCTAGTTACTACAGTCCGGCTACACGACTTTATAATTTAACGTTTCAATGAATTGTTAAATGAACCATAAATATATTTTCACTCGTACATCATTTCCAGTTCTATTTCATTTACTCTCTTTCTGGTTTTCTTTGCTTGTTTTTCTGTTTCCTCTTTTTTTCAACTGCTCACCGTTGTAATAGGTGTCTAGCCACTAACGGCAACCACTTTGAGCACCTCCATTAACTGTACAGGTACAGGAAACTTGTATTGTGCTCTACTGTAACGTGTATTCAGCTTGTGATGTATAATTAAAGTTAGTACTAACATACAACATAGAGTTTTCTTTCGTTAAAGTGTGTATACATTTTTTGGTGGACCCTATACATTTTCATTCTGTATTTATTTCCTTCTTTTTTGTCTTTCTCTTTCTAGTTGGTCTTATTCTCTACTTTTCGCGTTCTTCTTTTTACTGCCTTATTCCTTAAATTCCTTCTCTCTTTTTCTTGTCTTTACACATTTTGTTACGCACACGCAGAATATAGAGTCATTACTCCATATTTCTTAGAAACTGTGCCTCTAAGTCATAATATACTGCGCCGTCCTGTCCCAGCAAACAACATATAAAATTTCACCATCATTTAAAATTTCAAATGTCTATATTCTTTCTGTTATTTTCTTCCTTGTTTTTTTCTCTTCTTCTATCTTTCTTCCTTCTTATTGTCCTGGTCTTCTGACTGCCTAACAGAAGCACTTCAATCTCTATAATACCCGCATCACCTGTGCCTTCGTTAACGGCGACATTTTGCTCTGAAGAAGACTGGGTCATTGTAATGGCGCTACCACCCCCGTTGCATGCAAAATCAATAAGAGTCAGATGATGCATCTACAAATGTTCCCATTATTTACTGTAATACCGATGACGTAATAGCTACCTGAAAAACAAAATTATTAACCAACAACGCTTTGGTAATTTCGATCTGTCATTTTTTTTCATCATTGACATTTATCCCTATGTAATACAGTGGTTACTATGTTTACCACGTCATTTAACCTTTTAGTGCAATCATCGGTGCGCTATGTTGACCTTTAATTCTGTTAAAGATGCCAGCCTCATTGCACAATACGTCTTTGAATACATTTATGGGTAGCCTACTCTAAATTTAGACGCCATCCGTACTGGGCGCTGTTTGGAATATAAACCCCATCGTCTATGAAAGGTTAATATTAACGACTCTTACAGTTCACCCGTACAGCATATTTATGTGCCGAGTCATTTTCACGATAAAAATCAATTTTTAACCCGAACTCCACTCAGTGGCCGTCCTTCATAATGGCAGCAGCCTGTCTTTTTTGTGATGTAGGACCTGACGTTTTATATATCACTAGCTGAACCTCATTGTTATGCCATTAATGCTCTCTTATTACTTTCTTCGGCTGGCATACTGCAAGTGTCGCAATATTAAGGCTACTGCATACTGTTCATTGCTGATTGCAGGCCTATGTAGCTATTTTCGCACGTTAAAGGAAGTAACGCTTCTCTTCCTTGAGGTAAAGCGGCCGGGGCAAGGCGTTGACTACCAATCTCATTCTATCGCCGGTGCCCAGTGTGGTTATAGCTCTACCTGTCTTTGCTCTTCGCTTCGTGGCATGTGAGTATCTGTGCATCCTGGACGCTTCTTAGGTGGTCATATCATGTAATCCACTGGGGCCACAACTTTTCTTTTGTCCACAATTTATATATATATATATATATGTGTGTGTGTGTGTGTATATATATATAAAAATGTAAAGGTAAAGTGATCCCGTTACAGGCCCGGTGTAGCCCAGAGGGTGGGTAGAGATATAGCTCTATTCTTCCATGGCAGCAGCGCTAGAAGGGGGTGAGTGGTCAGCAGCACTGCCTGGCCGCACTTTACCCCCGGGAAAGACCCGGTACCCATTTTACAGGAGGCTGGGTGGGCCCCAGAGCCGGTCTGGATGGGCGGAAAATCTCGTCCCCACCGGGATTCGATCCCGGACCGTCCAGCCCATAGTCAGTCGCTATACCGACTGAGCTACCCGGCCCACAATTTATGTATATACATACACGCACACTATTGTTAGTGTCTGTCATTGCATTTATTTTCAAAAATTATTTTATTTCTCAGTTTACTTTTATGTTATATGTACTTTTCGTACATAACTTCAAATCTTCACCGGAATCGAAATGCTTTGTAATTTCAGACTTAAAAATTATCTTATAAAGTTCATATTCCATTCGTGTAGCAAATTTCGTATTGTTAATATAAATAATAAACATTGAATTTGCTCGTCTTTGCATTTCTTAATTATCCACCAGATAAATCGTTTAAGAGAAATAAGACAGAGGAACATCGATTATTGTCTAAAAGTGTAGTTTATTGTCGATTACTGTGTGCTGTTATGCATTACCGTCTAGGACAGATATCGTAATATTAGTAACCAAAATAACCCACAGATCTACGTAGGTGTTTACGTAAACTTCCTGTTATTTTGTCCCATTTCAAACAAATTTGAGTTTTCTGGACACGTTATAGTGTATAGATGAAGGCAAAGTTTATCGTCTAACACGCCATGCAGACACAGATGTTAAGTAGCTATATGGCTCTACTCTTTCTTTAACCTCGGCCCTGGATGGGGTAGGTGGTCAACGCCACCCTTCGGCCTCTTTAACCCCGAGATTGTTCCTGTACGCGTTGTATAGGGGGCTGGGCGGGCCCTAAGGCTGGTCTGAACGGTTGAGGAAAATTCGCCCCTACCGGGATTCGATTCCCGGACCATGCAGCCCGTAAAGTGTCTCTGTACCGCCTGAGCTGTCTGGACCCCATTATAGTAGTAATTTGCTCGCAAATTTAACATTTCAAAAATAACCGCCCATTGGAATAAGGTTTATTCCATGCGGGCAGAAGGGCGAAAAGACAAAAAGGGAGACACACGTGAAGAGGTGGGGCGTTACTTTGACGACTTAGACGAACTTTTTTGGAAAAAGTTATGACCCTCAAAACTTTTATCTTGGCTGAGTGGCCGACTGAGAAGTAAACATCCAAACATTCCACATGGCTACAGGAAAGATATTATGAGCCAGTTCCATCTAACTCACGGAGTTCACGTTAATGAAGATCGCGGTCTTCTGGGATGTTATGTCGTGTAATATGGTGCAAGACTACGACCGTTTCTGAGGGACCTGCTGCCTTATTTCCTAAACGTCTGTAAATATCTACTACAATGCATGCTGTCACATACCGGACAGTATTTCCCCCCCCCCCCTAGAGCAGAATGGTAAATAAAAATCCTGTATAATTCGTAGCGAAAGATGTGGTATAATGAACTGAGATATTCTGTGCATTTACCGCATATATCAGTGAAATAATATGGTTGTATCGTCGCCAGTCACATATTATGTTTGTTCAGAACAATCCCTACATGGACACAGCAGGAAATGAACTACGGCCCATACAATAGGATGCACGGTTTGAGCAACCTCTGTTATACTGTCACTCTAGTTTGTCCGCCCCTTTTGGCTCGTGATGATGGATGAGAAGAGAGGGTTGAAAGTTAAAGAGAGCTTGGGGGTGAGGGAGTTAGGAAGTAGACAGAGTCATGGGGGTGGTGATATCTCCATGGAACGTAGCGTCTGTCCGGATATAAGCACCCTGAATTGCAACTCTTACCTGAACTGTGGAGGGAGGAATTGGCTGATACATTTTAACTCACCAGCGCACATACTTATCGCGGACGTGGATGTCAGGCTGCATTGTCATTACTGTGTATAGTGTTATATCGAGTTCATGGCCGACCGCATGGGAATTCGTTGTGTCTGATACATGACAGGATATCCGTGGCCTTTATTAGCTGCCCTTGAGGGCGAGGGTTGGCAGAGAACGTACGGCAGAGATATTAACTACGCTTCGTATGTTACTTTGTAATAAGGTTTTATTTGGTCGAAAATATCGCGCTTTGCATTTCTATAAGGCAGAACTGGAATGGGAGCTTGCACGGCTAATGAATGGTTATACAGTACTGGGTGTAGTGGCTACTCTGCTAAGTTATTTTATTTGTACGTTTATGATTTTAACGATGCTTGCTATAGATCAGGTAGTATAGAGGATTTAAGTTACGGGTTTAGTGAATCTGCAGGTCAGTGTGCCTCTGTATCAACATATCAATAATCTGCTCCAACTTTTTTTTTCCTGTGGCCTTGCGGCCCAGCGCGAGCTATGGCCTCCTCAGTCTTGAGGTTTCTACATAATGCACAACTACACACCACAGTCAGCAGGACTCCTCTGGACGAGAGATAAGCCCGACGCAGAGACCTCTACCGGACAACGTAAAACACAACAGACAAACATTCCTGCCTCCGGCGGGATTCGATCCCACAATCTCAGCAGACGAGTGACCGCTGTCGTACGCCTTAGACCGCGCGTCCACTGGGACCAGCATCTGCTCCACCTTACTGTGTACTGTTCCGTCCGCTATACATATTCTACACCGAAGAATTGTCAACAGTCCTTCTTGCAAGAGACCAAGTCGTTCTGTACAGTTAGTGTACTGCCTGATGATGGACCAATAGCATGTAGGAGATTGTGGTATTATAACATTGTTAGATATAAAATACAATTGTCTGCATTCCTTGTTTTAAATTATAGTAATTTCCTTTGCTGTTTAACGTGCTACCTTTGATCTGCATATTTTTCTAAATCTAGGAACAAAGATAATGGAGAAAAGATGAGTAATATTGTGTGTCGTTCCAGAAGACTTTTCCTGCAAAGTCACTGTACCCGTACAGAAAGCTTAATATATTTTGTTGACCAGACAGTGTTTCTGGTTTCAACCGTCTATAGACTGCCAGTAGTGAAATTATTAATTCAGAGTGAATTGAGAGATGTCTTGACCTAAGTGAAGTACTGTCTTGACAAGTGCATTAAGTTGACGACGCGATTCTGAGAAGTTTCGATTGGAATAGCAAATGCAAGTTCGTTGCCTACCGTTTGGAACGTCCGTATTTGGTTGGATCGCCAAGTTAGTGTCTTGAGGGGATTTAGTTGTTTACACGCCATGGAATGTGTATTTATTTAGGTATTTGCTGGGTGAAAGAAATGCAATGCAGCTTGAATATACCTTTGTATATTCTCTTCTCTTTTGACGTTCATGTGACCGTGCATCGTGATAAATTCTTATAATAAAACCAACTAGATGCACCAGTTTCTCAAATTTATTTTTGGAATAAACTCTACGTGTTTCGGGCAGTTCGTCTGTCCATCATCAGGAGTTCTTTACTGCACACACATAAAAACGATATATGTCATAGAGGTTTGCTGACAGCTTGCGAACAGGATCAGGACAGAACTGCGGTTCCGTCCAGATCCTGCTCGCAAGCTGTCAGCAAACTTGTATGATATATGCCTATTGCTGTGTGTACAGTAAAGAACCCCTGATGATGGACAGAGGAACTGTCCGAAACATGTAGAATTTTATTCCAAAAATAAATTTGAGAATTTAGTGCATCTTGTTGATTTTATTATAAGAATTCTCTTCTCTTTATTATTTTCCACGTTGTAACTTCACATTATGTGATAATGTATTGTTGTATTACTTGTACTGCTGATCTTGCTTGTTCCTCCACAACTTTCCACCATTATGTCGTCTTTGTAACCGCCTTTCCTTCGACTATGCGGAAGAATTCCCTGAAGACAACAAGACAGGTTTTTAAAAATTCAAATTGAATGAATTATCACGGTGTAAACTTCAAGACGCCATTCTCTCTCGACAGTCGTGAACTCCCTGCTGCCTCAACATCCAACACAGTTGGACCAGGAAGAGTTCCAATTACCCACTAGGGAATAGGCAAGAGAGTAGGAGACATGATTAATTAGGGTTGTGGTGGAGGGAAGCAGTGTTGCCCCGAAACCTGAGCGATACGTCTTAGAAATGAGAAAAATCACGAAGGTGCCCCTTCGGGATATCTGAAGCTCGAGCCGAGATTTGAATCCTGGTCGTCTCGACCATTAACGCTAAACATGTGAACGTGTTGCCCTGTTGTCTAAAAGGTAAGAAAATACAGAACGTAATAATCGTTTGTAAATTATCTATTAATTGTGGTTTACTCACAGCATTATCATCAACTCGGAATGTGCAGCAATGAATCGTATTGTAAGGATTCGGAAGAAAACCATCGTATGCCCTTTTGTATTCTACTTAGATTGTATTCTATTTTGATATTTCCCGGAGGGGGTGAAGAGAAGCTTGCAGAGCTGGGTCATCGTAGCTGAAATTTCAGCCGAGATTCGATTCGGTGTCTTTGGAGTACAAACTGCTTGTCCCTTTTGTTCTTCTGAGTAATCAAAAAGTGAACACAGTTTTGTGTCCAGAATATTATTACACTTGATGAAGCGTGAAGTGTCCATAAGCAAAATATTTCACTCAGCATAGTCCCGGAGATACAACAGCACGGAAGTTATGCACATTGTCTGTACGTTGTTTGACGCACAAGTTTAGATGTCACGTCGAATCAATTGCATTGCAAATGACTGGATACAATCAGGACAACGTTTGTAACCAGGGCGACATGAATGCGAGAAAACAAGGAGCTGACTGTGCGTTGTTTCCAGGCGTTATCCTATCCATATTAACAACTTCGATGTTCAGCGATTTGTGACGGATGCAAATGGCTAACAGTCGAGAGAGGAAGGCCATGTTGGTACGTGGCTTGGCGGAAGTGGTTCCCATTTCGAAAACACTGCGCAAAATAAATTTTGTAGGTAAATAATTTTCCAGATATTTCCTCCCTGTGGGAACTTAAGCGATTTGTTCTGCAGAACCGTGACAGCGTTTCGGAAGACCTTTCTGCCTCCATCGTCAGGTTGAAGGTACCACGAACTGTCGGTGCACATCTGTCAGATTATAAGATGTGGGCTGGGGGAACCAAGTCCTTCCTTTGCTTTCATTACGTGTAAGTACGCAATAAGTTGCAGTTAGATTAATGGACTAAATTTGTATAATATTATCAACAACCAACCAGATGCAACAATAAAAATTTTTTAGTAATGGCAATTAGCTCAACATATTTCGGGCGATAATTTCACCCATCATCAGGAGCACTAGACTGTGTTTACAGCTTGTGCACAAGCTGTGAACACAGTCTAGTGCTCCTGAGTATGGGAGAAAATTATCGCCCGAAACATGTTGAGCTCATTGACATTACTAATAAAGTGTTATTGTTGCATCTGGTTGGTTGTTGATACTATTGTATCAGAGATGAACCGTCACACAAACTTCACATTTCCAGTTGTACAATTTAACGGCTATAGATGAGATCTGCACGCTGTTTACATTTCTATAATGAGAATTCAAGTATCCTTGTATTTCGACACGTCCTTGTTTGGAAATTTTTAGTTTTGTGGAACTTCTGCTGAATAAATATGTGAACGACCAATGACATCAGACGTTGGGAATAAAAATTTCAAAAGGTAAAGGTAAAGCAGTCCCGTTACAGGCCTGGAGTGGCCTAGAGGGTTCCAGGAAGTTAAGGTTCCCAGATTACGTGGCAATGGCCCAGGATGGTGATAAGATTGTCAGCCTTACGTACCGGCCGCTTTTTACCCCCAGGAAATGCTCCTGGTACTCATTTCTGTTAGAGGCAGAGTCGACCCCAGGGCCATAGTGCGATCGGAAGGATTATGTCAATGAAAATTTCCAATGACACATCTGGAATCGAACAAGTGACCTTCCGATTTGTAGCACAGCACCTTAACCACTGTGCTACCGCGGTCCCATAAAAATTTCAAGACCAAGTAAAATAATCTCTTCACATTTATTTTGTTGCGCACATCTATGCTTCACTCCTCTGGGTTTGTTCGGTAAGTGAAAATAAGTAGGTTATTCGAAAAGTAAGTACCGTCTGCGCTTATCTCTCGCGCATGCTTGAGACTGTCACTTTGCGCATGTGCAGTGACTTCCTCTATCAATTGAGAAGCCACAGACGCCATTTCGTGAAATTCGTCTTATGTTTATGTTTGTTCCTGTGCGTTAAACATGTTTAAGACAAT